>Ga0316228_1000234_pt1 | contig 79526 bp, 90 predicted proteins | sample TBH18021metaG_FD_206005 | JGI IMG/M metagenome (GOLD analysis project Ga0316228, IMG submission 206005) | Freshwater microbial communities from Trout Bog Lake, Wisconsin, USA - TBH18021 | ecosystem: Environmental > Aquatic > Freshwater > Lake > Hypolimnion/Profundal zone | place: USA: Wisconsin... | reverse complement strand
CCCTGCTCAGCCAATCGGTCGCGCAGCTCGCGCAGGAAGAGACGTGGCTCCTGCTGGGAGGTCGCCAGGATCAGCGCGGCATGCGCCTCGATGCGCTTCGAGGTGTGATCGCCGCCCATCGGCTTGGAGGCGAGTTGGCCCTCGTGGCGGAAGCGCTCCGACCAGTGGCTGGCGCTCGACACGCTGACCCCGAAGCGGGCTGCGGCGTGATGGCAGGAGGCACCGCCATCACGGCAGCCACAACACGCTCGCGCAGGTCCACAGACAGGGGTGAAGGCATGAGCAAGCTCCTTCACCCACCAATGCGCTACCCGCTAACTCGTCTCAACCAGCGCGGGACCGGCTCTAATTCCAGCGGGAAGGCCGTGAGCTTTCAATGCCAAGATCCGGACGGCTCAAATGACGCAGACCGGTCCCCATGCTTGATTCAGATCAAAGCTTTGTCGTTCCAGCCGGACTTATTTGGCATGTCGACGAAACGGTTTCGACGCTTTTTCCCGTTAGCCAAAGGTGCGGTCATGATTGGCAAGTTCATCCCGGTCTTCGCGAGCATTGCAATGATTGCAGGGCTGCCGAGTTATTCCTTCGCTGGATGGCAGGACAGCGTTCCGCACGATTTCGTACCCCAGTCGCACCACAGGATGCGACAATACCATAAACCTTCAGCCGCCCCCCGGCCGACCGGTTCGGTCAAATACGCGCCTCGCCGCCCTGCGGCCCGTCAGCAGGCACGGCCTGGCAGGAACTTCTGAGGCAATGGGGCGGCCGACGTCGCGTTGAGCCACGGAGGCCGCCAGCAGGGGCGTCGAACGTGCGGGAACGGCATCCAGCGGCCGTCGTGAATTCAGGCAGGGCGAAGCAGGTTTGACTTGGCTCAAGGCCGGAATGTTCTCGGGCCGGCATGGTGCAGGAATACTAGAGGGCCAGCCCGTGCATGACACTTCTTCCGCCTACGGCCTCTGGGGCTACGCGCTCCTGAACGCGGCGATCTTCATCGGCTTCGCCTTCAGCTTCGCGAAGCCCGTGACATCGCGCGACTGGCGCTCCTTCGGGGCATTCAGCGCCTTCCTGGTCGCACTATTCGCCGAGATGTACGGCTTCCCGCTGACAATCTACGTGCTGTCCGGCTGGCTGCAGTCGCGCTTCCCCGGGGTCGACTGGTTCTCGCACGATGCCGGGCACCTCCTGGAGATGATGTTCGGCTGGAAGGCCAACCCGCATTTCGGGCCCTTCCACGTCCTCAGCTTCGCGCTCATCGGCGCCGGCTTCTGGCTGACCGCCGCCGCCTGGAAGGTACTCTACGCGGCCCAGCGCGAGGGCCGGCTTGCGACCGGGGGAGCCTACGCCTACGTGCGGCATCCCCAGTACGTCGGGTTCGTCATGGTCCTGCTCGGGTTCCTCGTGCAGTGGCCGACCCTGCTGACCCTGGCGATGTTCCCCCTCCTGGTGGTCATGTACGTGCGCCTCGCCCGCAATGAGGAGCGCGAGGCCCTGGCCGCGTTCGGCGACACCTACCGGACCTACATGCAGCGCGTGCCGGCCTTCTTTCCGCGCTGGACTACTCTCGTGGGTCGGCCGCCGGCCCAGGCATGACGTGCCACTCCCGGAGAATGACCATGGACGACGCACCTGCCACCCAGCACCCCCAAGGCAAGCCCGCCGCTTTCATCGGCTCCCTGCAGGGCCTGCTGATCACGCTCGCCCTCGCGGCGCTCGGCGCCTACCTGCTCGCGACCCACACCGGGCATGTCCTCTTGGCGTTGCCGTACCTGCTCCTCCTCGCCTGCCCGCTCATGCACCTCTTCATGCACCGGGGTCACCGCCATGATGCACGGCATGATGGGTGACGGCGGCTGGATGATGGGCGGCATGGCCGTCTTCGGCCTGTTCGGTCTTGCCGTCCTGGTCCTAGCGGTTGCCGCCCTGCTCAAGTACCTGCTGGCGCGCTGAGGCGACGATTTCCATTCGGACGGGTGGCACCTTCTCGACGGCCCCTTCCCTGAAGGCCTGTATGCGGCACACGAAGATGTCGAAGAGGACAGCACAGCATACCGCGCCCATAGCGATCCAGTAGCTGGCCTGGGATTCATCGGAGCGTGCGGCAGCCTCGAGGGGAGTGCCGCACCTCGGGCATGTCACTGCGTCGGCGCAGACCGTCTGCTCGCAGGAGTCGCATTTGGATAGGAGCATGGGCGCTTGCCTACCGTGTTGAGCTGAGATCCTACATGTGGTCGCTCTGATGTTGCCAGCCTTTGCGAGCATTGCAGCACCCGCTTTGAATAAGACCATATAGTGGTATGCCGGATCGGAGTACGTAGGTCTTTCGACGTACACGTCTTCTTCATGTCGGAGTTCACCGACACCGCAGCGAGCTCGAGGCGCAGAATTTTTGATCAGCTTCCTGTCCGGCTGCATCGCAGGGGTACTGCTGGCCGACGCGAGCTCGAACGCATTTCAACAAGCGGTGAGAGGCAGACGAAAGACTGCGTTGGCCCCTGGGTGATCGCTTGGGGTCGAGCCACGCTCATAGGACAACCCCAGGACGACGTCGGTGATCAGCGCCGCCTGGAACATGGCACCCTTCAGGTGAGGGCCTCAGAGAGCAGCCGTCGATGAGCCACACCGCATCCATCACCCAACCCGACGCAGAGCTTCCGCTTCCGGCGGCCCAAGGGTGGCGGGTGCTCGGGGTGCTCAGCACCCTGCTGGCCTTCGCCTCGATCTCGACCGACCTCTATCTGCCGGCGCTGCCGACCATGGCGAGGGACCTGGGCACCGACGCCGGCACCATGGAGTTCACGGTCGCGGGCTACCTGATCGGCTTCAGCCTGGGGCAGCTCCTCTGGGGAACCCTGGGGCCCGCTACGGGCGGCGCGGGCCGGTCGCAGTCGGGCTGGTCCTGTTCGTGATCGGCTCGGCGGATTGCGCCTTCGCGGCGACGGCCCCCCAGATGATGGCATGGCGCATCGTCCAGGCGGTCGGGGCCTGCGCCGGCGTGGTGCTCGCCCGGGCGATGGTGCGCGACCTCTACGCCGGCAACCGCGCGTCGCAGATGCTGTCGACCCTGATGACCGTGATGGCGGTCGCTCCGCTGCTCGGCCCGGTCCTAGGCGGCCAGATCCTGGCGGTCGCGGGCTGGCAGGCGATCTTTGGCGTGCTGGTCGCGGTGGGCCTCCTGACCCTGGCCGCGGTGGCGAGCCTGCCGGAAACCCTGCCCCCGGCGCGGCGCAACCGTGAGCCTTCGGGTCGGGCCCTGGCGCGCTACGGCGCGCTGCTGCGCGAGCCACGTATCCTGGCCTATGCCGGCGCCGGCGGCTTCTTCTACGGCGGCGCGTTCGCCTACGTCGCCGGCTCGCCGTTCGCCTACATCACCTACTACCACGTCCCGCCGCAGCTCTACGGCCTGCTGTTTGCCACCGGCATCGCCGGCATCATGGCGGCCATCATCGCCAACGCCCGCATGGTCACGTGGCTGGGCGGTGACCGGCTGCTGGTCATCGGCGCCTGCGTCGCCGCTTGCGCCGGCCTAGTCATGGCCACCGCCGCCGCCACGGATTGGGGTGGCCTCGCCGGCCTGGTGGTCCCGGTGTTCGTCTACATGGCGGCGACCGGTTTCATCGTGGCCGACTCGGTGGCCGGGGCGCTGAATGGCTTCCCGGAGCGCGCCGGGGCGGTGTCGGCGCTCGTCGGCGCGATCCACTACGGCAGCGGCATCCTCGGCGCTGGGCTGGTCGGCGCCTTCGCGGACGGCACGCCGTGGCCCCTGGGTTGGGTCATAGCGCCGGCCGGCGTCGGAAGCGCCGCCTGCGCCCTCCGCATCGGCGGTAACGCTCGCATCGGCATACCCATGGAACGGAAGGACGCCGCATGACCAATATTGGGTCGTGGCGGCCGACCTCCGCCTCGAAGTCAGGGTCCTGGCCGCCGAGGTCCCGGCCGTGCCGCTCACTCAACTACTCGGTTCCATAGGGGCGAGCGGCGTCCTGGAACGACGAAGGGAAGGATACGCTTCACGTATCCTTCCCCAAAGCCTGTACCCTTCACCCGGTCGTGTTCGACTTGGCGAGCCGGGGATTACATGCGGTGGCCGCGATGGTGACCCATCATGTGGCCGCGGTGACGCATCATGTGACCGCGCATGTGGCGGTGGCCCATCATGCGGCCGTGCCCGCGATGGCCGTGCATGCCGTCCATCCGGACTTGGGTGATGGCAATTGGGGCATCGACCGCGCCGATCATGCCGGGAGCGGCGGAAGCCGGGGCGACGGAGGCGGCACCTAGGGTGGCCAGGATGGCGGCGGCGAACAGCGACTTCCTCATGGGCGTCCTCACATCATTGTTGCCGGCGTATCGTCGGAGTTGACGCGAGCCGGGCCTGGGGAACGGCAGAGCTTCCGATACCGTTCCACGAGGTACTTTGTTCTCCGTACTGCGGTTAACGCGAAAGAACTTTCCCCAAAGTCGGGTGCCGGTCCGGGTCCTCAGTCTGCGCGTGCCGCCCAGTGGCGGTGCAAGTCGTCGCTGACGAACGGGCGCGCGCAGCGCCGGTCCCCGTGAAGGTGCAGGTGACCCGGATCGAGGTTGGCACGGTTGCGTGCGAGGACGGCCGGAACAGCGGCCTGCCAGGCCCACGCTGCCACGCGCCGGTGTGGTGCCGTCGGGACGGTCGAGTGTGCCCGGCATGACCGAATGCGGCCTAGCGCCGGTCCACCGCAGCCGTCGGATCATCGGGGTCATCGACTGACGGACACGGCGCTAAATGGCCCGGCGCCATCCATCCATCCCCGAAGCGAGCTTGGCCCGTCCCAGTTTGGCTTCGTTTCGTTCGAGGCTTGCGAAGTCCTAGATGTTCGGTCCCAGCATGTGGTGTGACGGATCGAGCCTGAAGCGTTCTGGCTCTTTCGTCCAGGTCTGGCAGATGAACTCGTAGGGCGTGAGGCCGCGCAGGGTCTTGAGCCGGCGGCCGTAGTTGTAGGCATCCACGAAGAGCTGCAGGTGCTGCCGGAGCTCGTCATGGCTGGCGTAATGGTAGCGCTTGACCGTGGCGTCCTTGATGGTTCGGTTCATCCGCTCGACTTGACCATTATCCGGTATGTACCCGTGCGGTGCCTTCTCGTTCCGCTGTTCTCCCCAGAGAACGGCATTATGGTGAGCCCATCTGGGACGCGGGGCACCGGGAGCACGAAGGTGCGGGCAGGCCGTCGATAGACAGTGGGCTGAGAGCCCGAACTCGTTACATGGCCGCCCCTTGCGACTTTCCCGGATGCGCTGCGAGCGCGGATCAGTAGGTGTCGTGTTGCCCGCCAGCTCCCGTTTTTGTCGACGAACCAGCATGGGGAGTGGGCATGCGGATTATCGGACTTGATATTCACCGCGCCTTCGCGGAAGCGGTAGCGTGGGATGATGGCAAGCTGAGGCGGCTGGGTCGCGTCGACATGCGTCGCGATCTTCTGACCGCCTTCGCTGAGCAACTCTCGGCGGATGACGTCGTGGTCGTTGAGGCCACCGGCAATGCCTCGGCCGTTGTGGCGGTTCTCGCGCCGCACGTGAAGAAGGTGGTGATCGCCAACCCGATGCAGGTGCGGATGATCGCGCATGCCAAGATCAAGACCGACACGATCGACGCCGGCGTGCTGGCGCAGCTCTACGCGAGCGGGTTCCTGCCGGAGGTATGGGTCCCAGACGAGCCGACCCAGGCGCTGCGCCGGCAGGTTACCCGCCGCAACCAGATCGTCCGGCAGCGATCCCGGCTGAAGAACATCATCCAGTCGATCCTGCACAGCCACCTGATCCCATCCTGTCCCCACGCTGACCTCTGCGGGGCCAAGGGCCGGGCCTGGCTCGTCGAGCAGGTCGTGCCAGAGGACGAACGGCTCGCGATCGAGCGGCACCTGCGCGAGTTTGACAGGCTTGGCGAGGACCTGAAGGTCATCGAGCGCGATCTCGCCCGTTCGGCCCTCGCTGACGAAAGCGTCAAGCGACTGATGACGGTCCCCGGCATCGACATGGTGGTGGCGCTCGCGTTGACAGCGGCCATTGGCGAGGTGACCCGCTTCGACGAGCCGCAAAAGCTTGTCAGCTACCTCGGTCTGAACCCGAGCGTGCGGCAATCAGGACCGGGACCCGCGCACCACGGCCGGATCACCAAGCAGGGTCGCGGTCACGCCCGCGGCATGTTGGTCGAGGCCGCCTGGGCCGCAGCCCGCGCTCCAGGCCCACTCCGAGCCTTTTTCCTGCGGGTCAGGGCGCGACGCGGCCAGCACGTTGCCGCTGTCGCAACCGCCCGCAAGCTCGCGGTCGTGATTTGGCATCTTTTGACCAAGAGCGAGAGCTACGTCTGGGCCCGCCCCTCGCTTCACGCGAAGAAGCTTCGCGATCTTGAGCTGAAGGCCGGCTACAAGGCGGCTCGCGGTCAGAAGGGGGCAGCTCACGCCTACAACAGCAAGAGCCACCGCGATGAGGAGCGGCGCTGGGTCGAACAGGCGGAGACTGCCTACGCCCGCTTCGTGACGGGCTGGAATCCGCAAGGGCCCAAGAAGGTGCGCACGGGCGCCGCAACTGAGGTGCGACGATAGAGGCTGCGCGGCAGGGCTCCCACCTCACGCCCTGCTCTTCGCCACGCGGTCGCCCGTGCGCCAGCCGAAAATAGCGCAGATCCACGAAGAAGGCTCTTGTCGATTACATCAGTCGTCCACGGGCAGCGCGGCTTGGTCAGGCGATGCTCGATCTTCGTCTGCTCGCAGGCCCAATCGAACGAGTGCCAGCGGTAGATGCGCGGCCGATCCTGGGTCGCCCAGTAGGCCGCCGCCTTGGCCTCGGCCTCCTCGTCCACCGGACGATTGTCGGCGAACTGGATGCGGTTATCCGTCAGCACCGTGTGGATTGTGTACGGCACGGCAGCGACCAGATCGTGTAGAAAGGCTGCCGCGATCCGTTGCGTCGCCTTCTCGTGCAGTTGAACGAAGGCGAACTTGCTCGTGCGGTCGATAGCTACGAACAGGTGTAGCTTACCCTGTTCGGTGCTGACCTGCGCGATGTCGATGTGGAAGTAGCCGATCGGGTAGGCCTTGAAGCGCGAGCGCTTGGGCTTGTCGCCGTCGACATCTGGCAGGCGGCTGATGCCGTGACGCTGCAGACAGCGATGCAGCGACGAGCGGGTCAGATGCGGCAGGCTCGGTTGCAGCGCGTAGAGGCAGTCGTCGAGCGGCAGCAGGGTATGCCGCCGGAAGGCGACGATGACCGCCTCGTCCTCCAGGCTGAGCACGCTGGATCGGGGCTCCTTCGCTCCCATCCGCGCATCGGTGCTGGTCTGGCGCGAGCGCCACTTCTGCACCGTTGTGGCGCTGATCCCGTAGCGCTTGGCGGCGGCCCTCACGCTCTCTTGACGAGCTTGGATTGCCCGACGGACCGTCTCAGTCGTCGTGGCGCTGCCGTGGAGAACTTGTCCCATAGTGCGTCCCTCCATGCGGCATCAGTTGTACCACCACAAAGCGGGACCGAACACTAGGTGGCCACCTGGCGCGGCTACATCCCTAGGGAGCCAACGAGGAAGGCTCGGGCTCGGCTGACGCGGCTCTTCATGGTGCCGACCTGGCAGCCGATGAGTTCCGCGGCGGCCTCGTAGGTCATCCCCTGCGCCGCCACGAGGACCAGGGCCTCGCGCTGGGCCGCCGGCAGCTTGGCGAGATGCTGCCAGACCCGGCGCAGGTCGGTGCTCGCCTCCTGCGCGGCCGGCGCGACGACCTTCGCGGCCAGGGCGCCGTCCGCGTCCTCGACCTCGCGCTTCCGCTTGCGGCACTCTGTGTAGAACTGGTTGCGCAGGATGGTGCAGAGCCAGGCCTTCAGGTTGCTGCCGGGCTCGAAGCGGTGCTGGTTGGCCCAAGCCTTCAGCAGCGTCTCCTGCACGAGGTCGTCGGCCGTCGTCTGGTTGACGACGAGTGAGACCGCGAAGGCCCGCAGGCCCGGTAGCGCGTCCAAGAGCCCGGCGCGGAAGGCGTCGGCCGAGACCGGCGCGGCCGTGGCGGGACCGGCCTCCAGCCTGGCAATCAGGTCGAGCAGGGTCGAGGGCTGGGGCTCAGCGAGGACCGCGGCGTAGAACGCCTGGAGCTGGGATCCGAGATGCACGCGGACGGCTTCCGGCATCCCAGGCCCGGGAGCGTCTCCGTTCGACGGGAGGGCTGGACCGGCTTGCGAAACCGCCGACGCCTCCAGAGAACTACCAAGAGACATGCCGATCTCCCCCTCCCACAACTCGCGTGCGCCCCGGGGTATCTTCGGAAACATCACCCGGGCGGTTCCGGCAAACCAAGCCTGAACGCGGCCTAACGAATTCTTCATTCAATTGTAGACCGAGCGTGGCTGTGTCGTTCAGCGGCGCTTGAAACGGACGACGAAGAGCGTGCCGACGCCCGGCTCCATGATCGTTCCCGCTGCTCGTTCAAGCGGTTCGGCACCCTCGTCGAATGGGCCAGGGCTTTCGTAACCCTAGGTGCCGAAGTGGGCCGCCTGCTGGGGACAACCAAGCCTGCGATGGCAGACACCCGCAAACTTCGACGATGCTTCGGGCGTGAGGCTGATCAAGACCTGGTCCTCTTCACGGGACCATCGCTAGGGCGGCATGGACCGCCAAACCAGCCTGGTCCGGGTGCCCGTGGCGGATGCCCTCCCATCCGAGCCAACCGGTGTAGAGGCCGACCAGCACGATCAAGGCGGCGGAGGCGTAGGGCGCCCGTCGCGCGAAGGCACCGAACCCTGACCAGCGGCTGGCGACGTGCTTCACGCTGAGCGCCGCCAGGACGCCGGCCGAGATCATCGTGACAGCGAGCCCGATGCTGAAGCACACCACCAGCACGAAGCCGAGGCTGAGTTGCTTGAGCTGGATGCAGAGCAGCAGGACGGTGATTGCCGCCGGACACGGGATGAGGCCGCCGGTCAGGCCGAACATCACGATTTGACCCGTGGTCACGCTGCGACCCGCGAAGCGCCGGCGGATATCATCGGCATGGGCGCGGGCGTGCGCGTCGTCCTCATCGCCCAGGTTCATGTGGACGTGGTCATGTTCCTCGAAGGCAACCTCATGGATCTCCGCTCCGCCCGGAGCGTCGAGATGCAGTCGCGCCGTGAAGGCATGCGGCTCCGGAATTTCGTCGAGGCTTTCAAGGAAGCCGGCCTTGGCTGAGAAGGCGAACGTCTGCCGAGCACCGTCCGGGCGCACCGTTTCCACGGTCACGGCGGCGGGGTCGGGCGGCGAACCGCCCTCACTTCGTCGAACGCGCCAACGTGGTGGCACGCCGTCCTCGAACACTTCCAGCGTCAGCGTCCCGTCGCTGGTCGCGACCCGGTGCGGCTCGTCGTGGTGATGGTGCTCATGGTCGTGCGGAAGGTGCTGCTCGCGCCACGTCCGCCAAGCCATCCAGGCGGCGATGCCGACGATCAGGAGGGCGGAGGCAAGCTGGAAGTACGGCTCGCTCGCCTCCGTGGCCCATTCCTGGCCGAGGTATTGGCCCCCGAGTGCGATCAGCCAGACGACCGCGGTATGCGACAGCGTCGCCGCCAGGCCGAGCAGGACCGCCTGAGTGACCGTCCCGCGCACCGCGATGATGAAGGCCGCCATCATCGTCTTCGAGTGGCCGGGCTCCAGCCCGTGAAGGGCGCCGAGCAGGATCGCGCTGGGCACGAACAGCCAGGCATGCGCGGTTCCCTGCTGCAGCAGGTCGGACAACTGGGTCATCGGATGGCCTTCGTTATTTCAGGTAGGTGCGCACGACCTCAATCAGCTCGGCCGCACCTCGGGCGCGGTCGGCATCGGCTTCGTTGTCCGGGTTCACGACGTGATGGCGGATGTGGTCCTCGACCAACTCGGCGGTCAGGCCGTTCACGGCGCCCCGCATCGAAGCGACCAGCATCAGCACGTCGGTGCAGCCGATCTCCGCCTCCAAGGCCCGCTGGACGGCTTCGGCCTGCCCCTTGATCCGGCGCACGCGGGCCAGGAGCTTCGACTTGTCCTTGACGGTGTGGGCCATGGGATCTCCTACCCTCACGACTGCTAATATAGGGGGGTACCCTACATAAGGCGAGGGCGACGATGCCCTGATGGCCCGGAAGGTCTCTACCATGCGCAAGGACGACCCCTGCGTCTCAGTCTGTGAGTTCGACGAGCGGACCGGCTGGTGCTTGGGCTGTGGCCGTACGGTGCCGGAGATCCTGGAGTGGCGGAAGCTGACTCACTTTCGGTGGACCGTCCTCTCGCGCGAGTTGCCGCGCCGGATCAAACGAGTCGGCGATAGAGAGCAAGCGACCACCTGAGGCCTGCTTGAAGCCGTGCCGAGACCTGAAAGCGAGGCGACCCGCATCTATGCGGGGCCGGACTGCGGCGGAGCCGAACTCGAGAAATCAGTCGCTGATTTCTGATGATCGGGAGCCGAATCCGTGCTTTCAATTCGGGCCAAGCTCCTGATACTGACTTTTTAGAAATCGATGGCTCTTGGTGAAAGAGGCCCGGACGCACTGCTCGAGCTCGTAGTACCATACCTCCTCTCGGGAGTGCTCGATGCGGTCGACATTTAGGGTCAGAATATATTGTTGATTGTCGTCGAGTCTCGCGCGAGTGAGCAGGAACTCCAAGTTCCTTTGCAAGGTGTCGTCGTCGACATCGAAGATGTTGTCGTGAACCAGAATGCCAGGATGGCGGAATTTGGTGTACTCGTTCAGCAGCAGCGCTACGTCGTAGATGAAGACTTTTTCGCGCTCGACGCTATGACTGCCGTCATCGTCGATTCGTAGGACTATGTCCACGACGTGCTTCCGGGAGGTGGTTCGCACCTCGAAAGAGGCCTTGCGATTGCCCTGGATGAACTGGTGAATTGCAAGGATTGTTCGTTCGAACGACCACAGCCGATCCGCGGCGGCCGAGATGCTGGCCTGCAGCGCCAACCTTTCGGCCTCGATCTCCGATTTCTTGGTCTGACGTTCGATCAGCAGCTGGTCGTGACGGCTGAAGAAGCTCCTGAGCTGTCCGAGTTCATCGCTCTTAACCTGGAAGGAGGCATAGGTCTGGCGTAGATTGCGCAACTGCCCTTTCTGGTCGAGAACTGCAAGCAGCTTGGCGTATCGCCTATCGAGTTCCGCGAGCTGTCTGTTGAGACCTCGGATCTCGACGTCCACCACTCTCGATTTCTCGTCGAGCAGGTGGCGCTGGAACTGTTCAATCTTGGACTTGAAGGAGATCACCTCCGAGAGTTCGCGGACGATGCTGGATCCGAGGCCGGCGCGAAGCTGATCGTAGAAGTCGCGGATCTCGTCACTGTCTATGCTGGGTTCCAGCGCGATCGGCGCCAGGTTTGCAGAGCGCTGAACCAGCACGTCCTTGCGGCGGCGGAGTTCCGACATTCGGTCCTCGATCTCGAGGATCTCGCCCTTGACGATGTCGTAGGCCGGGGCGTTCTCCAGGGCATCGATGCCTTGACGGATCGTCTCGACCTCCTCGTCGAGGGCGTTGAGGTCGGACCGGGCGTCGTCCAGGTTCTTCTGGCGGACGAGCTTTACATTATCTTTGATGCGAGCCTCCTCGATGGCGATCGCATCGAGTTCCTTCTGAATGCTTTTGATGGCTCGGTAGATGTCAAGGTCGATGCCCAGCAGCATGAGGTGGGGAGCGTAGTTGTCCGGGATGCGGGCCTTGGTGTCGAAGCAGGATACGATCGACTTGAACTCGGATCGTTCATCGCGGATCAGTGGGCCCAGGATCTCTCGGAATCCCGCCTGCGCATCCTGGTCGGGGAAGAGTCTGCCCGTAAGGAAATCGGTCGCATCCTTGAGCTTGGCGAAGACCGTCTCGTGTCCGTCCACGATGATGCGAGGATGCTCCGCCTCCTCGGGGGACCTCTTGATTGTATAGCGGATCCCATGCAGTTCGAAGTCGACGCAGATGAAGGTGCGCGGATCGAAGCTCTCCCGTGGGATCTTGGCCACTCGGCTTTCACCCTTGCGTTTGAGCAGGGCGAAGTTCAAAAATTCGATGCAGAGCGACTTGCCGACGCCGTTGTTCTTGGAGCTGGTGACATCGCTTTCACCCAGGATCACATTCACCCCTGGCGTGAAGACGATGGGTTCGATGGTGGCCGGCTCGGTGTAGAGGCGCTCAATCAACATCGCGGGCGATCAGATATGGCTCTTCGAATTCGATAAGGCCGACGGCGTACAGGAAGGTGATACCATAGAAGAACGAATTCCAGGCGAACCAACTCTCGCGCTTGAAGCGCTCGACCACGTCAAAGATACTGACGCGACCTTTGCCGGATTGTTTGATGTAACGTGCAATCTCGAAGCCGACGATCGCGGGCGATTTCTCGAGAGCCTCGTCTTTTAGAAAGATGCTAGGCATCGAGCGCGCGCTTGTTCGGGAACACGTTGCAGGCGATCAACTGGTTGATGAGATAGTATCGGATGGCGCCATCATCGAAGGCAACCTCGCTGCTGCCCAACATCCGGGGCACCTTCCCGGCCAGCGCCTCGAGCGCGGCCTTGGGATCGCCTCCAAGTTCGGTAAGGACGCGATCGCTCCAATTCATAAGGTAGATCTGGAGCTTGCGAACACGTACGTGCCCAAGGTCGGCATGCCTGTTCACTTCAGCCAGTGCGCGTCCATATATCTCGTGCAGCTCGACGAACTGCTGCTCGAGGAACTCGGCGTGATCCGCGAAGCGATTGCGGATCTTCCCACCGGGGTCGGGGTCCTCCCGGTTGTCGCCCGCTAGGATCCCTTCTTCGGCGGCGCTGAGAACCTCGATGAGACGGATCAGCGTACAAACCTCGTTCGACTGCCGAGGCTCGATGATGGCCAATTCGTTCCGCAGGAAGTCGCAGCAGTGCTCAAGCCTGTTCGAGGGAAGATCGGCAACCCTCCTCAATAATTCGTGAATGTCCCAGACGTCGTCTACCAGAGACATGCTGAAGACGCCGCCGCCGCCTAGAGCTGCATGGCGGTATCTGAGCTTCTCTCCGATTATCAGGACCACCAAACGGTCGTATTTGCCATCGAGACCACTCGCTACGAAGCCCTCGTGAGTGTGCTTGATCTTTGCGATTTCCGGGGTGGAAGTCACCTGAATGGCGATCCGCTCTTCTTCGTCGCCGAGGTCGATCGCTCGCGCGTTCCTCTCGATGATATTGATGTTCTTGAGCTGATATCCGAGCGCTAGATTTAAAAAATCACGAAAGAATGTTTCCGCATGAACGTTGATGTCTTGTAAGTTGAGGCTATTGAGTTCCCCAACTAACATCCTCAAGTGCGTCAGGTAGTGCGAGATCACCCTGAAGAGGCTTGCGCGGTTCATGGTGCTGACAGAAGGCCGCCTGGAACACACGAGTCTTAGCGGCGCGACGCAACCTTAGCTACGCCGATTATGCCGTATTGATGCCACCTGCCGCTGCGGCCTAGGGAGCCTGACGGGCCGGGGAAAGCGATCCTTCCGGCTACCTTGCCGCCCGCCACTCCGGGAGCGGCGTGCGACCGATGCAGCGGCGCACACTTGCCATCATGCAGGTGTCCGGAAGCTCGCAGAGCTTCAACGCTGTGAACAGCCGCCGACGTCTACTTCATCAAGCGGTGGGCTGGATACAAACGGGTGGCAGGGCATGGTCTTACGTGCTGGGGACCGCCGTGGCACGTCGGCCGCGTTGTGCGGCTATCCCGGCCTCGGCGACGGCATCATTCACGCACCTGTAGAAGCCGTAGCGCATTCCCGGTCACCAGGACCGTGGCGCCGGTATCGGCGAGGATGGCAGGCCACAGCCCGGTGATGCCGGCCACGGTCGTGACAAGGAACACGGCCTTGAGACCGAGCGCGATTGCGACGTTCGCCCGGATATTGGCGAGCGTCCGACGCGAGAGCTCGACCATGCGGGCGACGTCGGCGATGCGCCCGTGCAGGATTGCGGCGTCCGCCGTCTCCAGCGCGACGTCCGTGCCGCCGCCCATGGCGATGCCGACGTCGGCCGCCGCGAGCGCCGGGGCGTCGTTGATGCCGTCGCCGACCTTCGCGATTACCGCGCCGCCGGCCTGGAGCTCGCGCACGATCCGCTGCTTGTCCTCCGGCAGGAGCTCGGCCCGAGCCTCGATGCCGAGCGTCCTGGCCACGGCCTGGGCGGTGCGCGCGTTGTCGCCCGTGAGCATGACGGCGCCGATTTCCGCGGCGGCGAGGCGGTCGATACCGGTCCTGGCGTCGGCCCGGGCCTCGTCCCGCATGGCGAGCAGGCCGGCCAGGGCCCCGTTCACCACCAGGGCAGCCACCGTCTTGCCCTCGCCGTGCAGGGCGGAGACCTGCGCCTCCTGCTCGGCCGTGAACGCGGTGCGGACCGCGGCCTCCCGCGGCGAGCCGAGGAACAGGTCGAGCCCGCCAACTTTGCCGGCGACGCCCTTGCCGTTGAGCGCGGTCGCGCCGAACGCCGGGGGCACGGGCGCCCCCGCCTCTGCGGCCTTGGCCAGGATGGCCCGGGCGAGCGGGTGCGAGGAGCAGCCCTCCAGTGCGCCGGCCAGCGAGAGCAGGTCCCGCTCCGGGCGGCCGAATGCCACCACGTCGGTGACGACCGGCTTGCCCTCGGTCAGGGTGCCGGTCTTGTCGAAGGCGACCTGCGTGACCTTGGCCAGCCGCTCCAGGACGGCGCCGCCCTTGATGAGCAGGCCGCGTCGCGCCCCGGCCGAGAGCCCGGCCGCGATGGCCGCGGGCGTCGAGATGACCAGCGCGCACGGGCAGCCGATCAGCAGGATGGCCAGCCCCTTGTAGATCCATTCATCCCACGACGCCCCGGCCAGGAGCGGTGGCGCCACGGCGACGATGGCGGCCACGGCGACAACGGCGGGGGTGTAGACCTTCGAGAAGCGGTCGATCAGGCGCTCGGTCGGGGCCTTGGCCTCCTGAGCCTCCTCGACCAGCCGCACCACCCGGGCGATGGTGTTGTCCCGGGCCGCCGCGGTCACCCGCACCCGGAGGACGGCCTCGCCGTTGACCGTGCCGGCGAACACGGCGTCGCCGACGCCCTTGCGCCTTGGCACGCTCTCGCCAGTCACCGGCGCCTCGTCGACGGCGCTCTCGCCCTCGACCACGGTGCCATCGGCCGGAAGGCGGTCGCCCGGTCGCACCAGCACGGTCGTCCCGATCCTCAAGGTCGCGGCCGGGACCTGCTCGGTCACCTCACCCTGCACCAGCAAGGCGGTATCCGGCACCAGCCCGGTGAGCCCGCGGATGCTCGCCCTGGCCCGACCGGCGGCGACGCCCTCCAGCACCTCGCCGACCAGGAACAGGAAGACGACGGTGGCGGCCTCCTCGGCCGCCCCGATGCAGGTCGCGCCGACGGCGGCAATCGTCATCAGTGTCTCGATGGAGAACGGCGTGCCGTTGCGCGCGGCCGCGACGGCGCGCCTGGCAATCGGCACCAGGCCGACCGCCATGGCGGCGAGCAAGGCCCAGCGCCCGGCCGCCGGCGCGGCGTGCCCGATGGCGTAGGCCAGGACCACGGCCGCGCCGCACGCGAACGCGAGCAGGGCCTTCGGCGTCCGCCACCAGGGTATGTCCGCGACCTCCCCGGGCGGCACGGCGTCGGAATCCTCCGCGCCGTAGCCGAGCCCGCGCACCGTCGCGGCGATGGTCCCGGCATTCGTGTCGAGGCCGTGCCGGACCGTGAGCGTCTCCGTCGCCACTGAGACATCGACCCGTTCGATGCCCGGCAGGCGACGTACGGCGGTCTCGACCTTGGCGGCGCAGGAGGCGCAATCCATCCCCGTCACGCGCAGGCGCGTCGGGGGCGGCTCGATCCGGTCCAGGGTAATCGCGTCGCTCATTACGGGCGCCTTCCGCATCTCTTGGGAAGGCCCTACTTCCTCTAGCGACTAGAGGAGCAAGCGGCATGAAGCCCATCGCCATCGGGGAGCTCTCGCGACGGTCCGCGGTGAAGGTCCCGACCATCCGGTTCTACGAGGAGCGGGGCCTGCTCCCGACGCCGGAACGCACCGAGGGCAACCGGCGCACCTACGGCGAGGCCGACGTCCGGCGCTTGCGCTTCATCCGGCACGCCCGCGACCTCGGCTTCGAGGTCGACGACATCCGGACGCTGCTCGATCTCGCCGGGCATCCCGACCGCCCGTGCGGCGAGGCGGACGCCATCGCACGCAGGCACCTCGCCGACATCGACGACCGGATCATGCGGCTGACCGTCCTGAGGCAGGAGGTTAAGGCGATGGTCGAGCAATGCGCGGGCGGCCACGTCCGGGAATGCCGCATCATCGAGGTGCTGGCCGACCACGGCGAATGCCTGCAGGAGCGGCACTGATGCCGAAGGTCCGGCGTGCAAGATCCGAACGTAAGCACGGACGTATCGGGGCTTGTTCCTCCAGTCACTAGAGGAAGTAGGCAGACGAAAGCACGACATGGGCGCCACCGGCTCCCGGACGAACGGCCAGGAGCGGCGATGACGGAGCACCACGACCACGCGGATCATGGCCACGCCGGCTACTCCCATGAAGGTCCCGCGCATGGGGGCCACGCCCACGGGGACGGCCATGTCCACGCTCCCGCCAGCTTCGGCCGGGCCTTTGCCATCGGCATCGGGCTCAACGTCGGCTTCGTCGTCCTCGAGGCGATCTACGGAGTCCTCGGAAACTCCGTAGCGCTCCTGGCCGATGCCGGCCACAACCTCTCGGACGTCCTCGGCCTGGTGGTGGCCTGGGTCGCGACCGTCCTCGCGAAACGGGCGCCGAGCGCGCGCTACACCTACGGGATGAAGGAGTCGTCGATCCTGGCGTCCCTGTTCAACGCCGTGTTCCTGCTGGTCGCGGTCGGCGCAATCGGCTGGGAGGCGATCCAGCGCTTCGGCGAGCCCGCCCCGGTCGCGGGCAAGATTGTGATGGTGGTCGCCGCCGTCGGCATCCTCGTGAACGGCATCACCGCCTGGCTGTTCGCCTCGGGCGCCAAGGGCGACATCAACATCCGCGGCGCCTTCCTGCACATGGCGGCGGACGCGGCCGTCTCCGCCGGCGTGGTCCTCGCGGGCCTCGTGATCCTCTACACCGGCTGGGCCTGGCTCGATCCGGCCGTGAGCCTCGGCATCGTCGCCGTCATCGTCTGGAGCACGTGGGGCCTGCTTCGCGACAGCCTCGCAATGTCGCTCGCCGCGGTACCCCCGGGCATCGACCCCCCGCGGTCCGCTCCCACCTGTTGGGCCTGCCCGGGGTCGTCGCAATCCACGACCTGCATATCTGGCCCATGAGCACCACCGACGTCGCCCTCACCGCCCACCTGGTCGTGCCGGACGGCGCCCCGGGCGACGCGTTCCTGCTGCGGGCCGCGCGGGACATGCGGGAGCGCTTCGGCATCGGGCACGCGACGTTCCAGGTCGAGACGAGCGAGGCCACCGCCTGCACGCTCGCGCCCGACCACGTGGTCTAAGCGCGGGCGGGACCGGGCCTGCGACAACCCCGGTTCACGAAACGCCTGCTACCGGGCGGTCTCGGTCGCCGGCCTCAGTCTTCGAAGCCGTGGTCGTGATGGTGGTGGTGCCGTTCCTCGTAGAACCGCCGCTCCTCGTATCGCCTCGGGTGATGGTGCCGGACGACGACGTCCTCATGGTCGCCATGACGGTAGACCTCGACGTGGTCGTGTGGGCGACGTTGGCCGTAGCCGCCCTCGTAGTATTGGGCCGAGGCAGCGGCCGGTGCCAGGGCCAGAGCCACGGCTAGGCAAGCAAGGATCGTCCTCATGGTTCGCTCCAAGGCATATTCCGAATGCGGACGTTCTGGACCCGACGGGTTGAACGCCCCCTGAGGCCGGCGTTCAGGGACGGGCTACCTTCGTGCGCCTCGAAAAGCGGAGGGGCCGCGAACCGGGTTCGCGGCCCCTCCGACATCGGCCTGCTCAGTGGCGATGCTCTTCGACCACGGTGTGCTCATGGACGTCGTCGTGATGGTGCTCGTGAACGACCGGCTCGTCGTGGTGATGCTCGCGCACGACGGTGCCGTGGGTATGCTCGACGTCGTCATGGTGACGGTCCCCGTGCACCGACACGCCACCCGGGCCGACGTCCACGTGCTGGGCGAGCGCGGGGAGCGGAGCGAGGGCCAGGGAAGCGGAAGCGGCGAGGACGGCGAAGGTGATCTTCATCTATGGCTCCTGAGATGTCGGAATGGCTCCTCAATGCCGAGGCGCGCTGAAACGTTCCGGATTATTTCCGCTCGGTTTCCGTGCTGCGGAATGCCCCGGTTAACGAAGTGTTCGACCAAATTGCCCACACTTGATCGGACTGTCGCGCGCCGGCAGATCCAGAGTGACTGGACGGCTCGGCTCCTCCCACCGAATTGCCGACTGAACATCTTGGAAGATGTGAGAGGAAAGTCGCGTTCATCCCGAGTTCAAGCCGCGCGAGCAATGCTTGTGTCAGCGAGCCGGAATCGCACATAAGGACATGATGACCGCGGCGCGACGCCATAGGGCCTTCGGGGCGATGACGGGGTGGTGGGCGACCGCCTCCCGCCTGCTCGCGCTCGTCCTCGCCCTGTCGCTCGTCGCGCCCGCCGCGGGCCTCGCCGACGATATGGCCTACCATGACGGCGGCCGGGGCCACGTCACGGAGCTTTCGAGCGCGCACGTCGCGCCTGAAGCCAACGCGACCAACCCCGGCATGGCCTGCCACCTCCATTGCGGCTGCCACCAGGCTGCGCCCGCCGTGACGGGCTTCGCGGAGCCGGTCCTCAAGGCCGTACGCCTGGCCTGCGGCCGACTGAGCGAAGCGGTCTCCTCCGTGGCGCCGGACCGGCAGCCGAAGCCTCCCCGCGCCTGAGGCGACGCCGCGAAGGCGCGCGTCCCGAACCCGGAGCCGAGGCTTCGGGCTGCCCTCCCACGTCACGATAGCCGGACCGCCGCGCCCGTTCGAACGGCGCCCGCTCCCGGCCGAGCAGGTCCCATGCGCATCCTCATCACCGCGGTCCTCGTGGCCGCCGGCGTCCTCGTGGGTGCCGCCGTCCCCGCCGTATCCGCATTCGTCCGCGGCGTCCTGACCTCCGCGGGGCTGCCGCCCGCCATCCTGACCTTCGCCGCCGTATCGCCCCCCGACGGAAAGGCGTCCGAGGGTGAGGATGGTCATGCCGACGGCGACGGCCACGACCACGGGAAGCCCGCGCCGAAGGCCGGCGGCCACAAGCACGCCGAGGGCGAGGCGCACGGCCACGACGAGGAGGGCGAGGGCAAGATCAGGATGACGCCCGAGCATGCCGCCGAACAGGACATCAAGCTGGCCAAGGTCGAGGCCGGCGTGCTCTCGCGCCACCTCCTCGTGTCCGGCACCATCGCCCAGGACGCGGACCGGATCGCCCGGGTGCCCGTTCGGGTGGTCGGGACCGTGGCCGAGATGCGCAAGCGCCTGGGCGAGGAGGTCGCCAAGGGCGAGGTCGTGGCCGTCCTCGACAGCCGCGAGGTCGCCGAGGCCAAGAGCGACTTCCTCACCGCAACGGTCAGGGCCGACCTGGAGAAGACGAACTTCGACCGCCAGCAGGCGCTGTGGGACAAGCGCATCTCGGCGGAATCCGCCTTCCTGAACGCGAAGGCGACCTACTCGGAGGCGACCCTGCGCGTCGACCTCGCCCGCCAGAAGCTCTCCGCGCTCGGCCTGAGCGCCGCCGAGGTGGCGGCCTCCGCCAAGAAGGACGAGACCACCCCGAACCTGTCGAGCCTGCGCCGCTACGAGCTCCGGTCGCCCCTCTCGGGCCGGGTGGTCGAGCGCAAGGTCGACGTCGGCACCGCCGTCGGCAAGGAGGGCGACCCGGCGGACGTCTACACCGTCGCCGACCTATCCTCCGTGTGGATCGAGCTCGCCGTCCCCACCACGCAGCTGTCGAAGGTGCGCGAGGGCGCACGGGTGACCATCGTCGGAGACGAGGAAGCCTCCCGCCCCGAGGGCAAGGTGGTCTTCGTCAGCCCGATCCTGAACCCGGACACGCGCTCCGCCCGGGTCATCGTCGCGCTGGCCAACAAGGACATGGCCTGGCGCCCGGGGACGTTCGTGACCACCGAGGTCGAGATCGCCCGGGATCCCGTCGGGATCCGCCTGCCGAAGTCCGCGATCCAGACCATCGGCGGGGAGAAGGTCGCCTTCGTGCGGACCCCGGAGGGGTTCGAGCGCCGGGACGTGACCCTTGGCAGGGCGGACGACGATGCCTTCGAGGTCCTGTCCGGCCTCAAGCCCGGCGACGAGGTCGCGGTGGCCAACTCCTTCGTCCTGAAGGCCGAGCTCGGCAAGGCCGAAGCCGACCACGACCATTGAGGGGGGACGCCGACATGATCTCGAAGATCCTCGACTTCGCCGTCCACCAGCGCTGGCTCGTGGTGCTCCTGTCGCTGCTGGCGGCGGGCTTCGGCGCGTTCTCGCTGACCAAGCTTCCCATCGACGCGGTGCCCGACATCACCAACAACCAGGTGCAGATCAACACCACCGCGCCATCGCTCTCGCCGGTCGACATCGAGAAGCAGGTCACCTACCCGGTCGAGACCGCGCTCGCCGGCATCAAGGGCCTCGAATACACCCGGTCGCTCTCGCGCAACGGGTTCTCGCAGGTCACCGCGGTCTTCTCGGAGGCCACGAACGTCTACTTCGCCCGACAGCAGGTTGCCGAGCGCATCGGCGAGGCGAAGTCGACCCTGCCGCCCGGCGCCGAGCCGCACATGGGGCCGATCTCCACGGGCCTCGGCGAGATCTACATGTGGTCGGTCCACTACGCCCCTCCGGCGGAGCGCAAGGTCTCCCCGGACGGCAAGGCCGGCTGGCAGTCGGACGGCAGCTACCTGACCCCGGAAGGCCAGCGGCTCTCGACCGAGCTCGAACGCACGGCCTACCTGCGCACGGTCCAGGACTGGATCATCCGCCCCCAGATCAAGACCGTGCCCGGCGTCGCCGGCGTCGACAGCATCGGCGGCTTTGACAAGCAGTACCACGTCCAACCCGACCCGTCGAAGCTGACCGCCCTCGACCTGTCCTTCGCGGACGTCGCCCGGGCGCTGGAGGCGAACAACGCCAACCAGGGCGCCCGCTACTTGGAGGACAACGGCGAGGGCTACGTCGTGCGCGCGGCCGGCCGCCTGGAGACCATGGAGGACATCGGCTCGGTCGTCGTGACCACCCGCGGCGGCGTGCCCGTGCGCATCTCCGACATCGCCGAGGTCCGCATCGGGCGTGACCTGCGGACCGGGTCCGGCAGCGAGGACGGGCAGGAGGTGGTCATCGGCACCGCCCTGATGCTCATCGGCGAGAACAGCCGCACCGTCGCGGCGGCTGTCGACGCCCGCATGGCCGGGATACGGCGCACCCTGCCGCCGGGCGTCGAGGCCCAGACCGTCCTCAACCGGACCCTTCTGGTCGAGGCCACCATCCGGACGGTGGCCAAGAACCTCGCTGAGGGCGCGGCCCTCGTCATCGTCATCCTGTTCCTGCTGCTGGGCAACATCCGCGCCGCCATCGTCACGGCGCTCGTGATCCCGGTGGCGATGCTGATGACCATGACCGGCATGGTCCAGGGCCGGATCAGCGCCAACCTGATGAGCCTCGGCGCCCTGGACTTCGGCCTCATCGTCGATGGCGCCGTCATCATCACCGAGAACGCCCTGCGCCACCTCGCGGAGCGGCAGCAGGAGCTCGGGCGCCGGCTCGACCTGGAGGAACGCCTCGTCACCGTGCGGGCCTCGGCCGAGGAGATGATCAAGCCGTCCCTCTACGGGCAGGCCATCATCATCCTTGTCTACGTCCCGCTCCTCACCTTCACCGGGGTGGAAGGCAAGATGTTCGAGCCGATGGCGCTCACCGTCATCATCGCGCTCGTCTCGGCCTTCGTCCTGTCGCTGACCTTCGTGCCGGCGATGATCGCCATCGTCATCACGGGCAAGGTCACGGAGAAGGACAACGTCCTCATTCGCGCGCTCAAGGGCGCCTACCGCCCCGTCCTCGGGGCCGCCCTGCGTGTCCCGCTGACGTTCGTGGCGGCGGCCCTCGCGCTCCTCGTCGGTGCCGGGGTACTGTTCACCACCCTGGGGCAGGAGTTCATCCCGCAGCTCGACGAGAAGAGCATCGCGCTCAACGCCCAGCGCATCCCCTCGACGTCCCTGACGCAATCCCAGGCGATGCAGTTGAAGGTCGAGCAGGCCATCAGCCGATTCCCGCAGGTCGCCTACGTCTTCTCGAAGACCGGCACCGCGGAGGTCGCCTCCGACCCGATGCCGCCGAGCTCGTCCGACACCTTCGTCATGCTCAAGCCGCAGGAAGAATGGCCCGACCCGAGCCTGACCAAGGCCGAGCTGCAGGAGCAGATCGAGAAGGCGCTCGGGGGCCTCGCCGGCAACGTCTACGAGTTCTCCCAGCCGATCCAGCTCCGCTTCAACGAGCTCCTGGCCGGCACCCGCGGCGACCTCGCCGTGAAGGTGTTCGGGGAAGAGTTCGAGCCGATGCTCAAGGCCGCCAACCAGGTCGCCGCAATCCTGCGCGGGACCGAGGGGGCCGACGACGTCAAGGTCGAGCAGACGGCCGGGCTGCCGTTCCTGGAGATCAAGATCAACAAGGCCGAGGCGGGCCGCCTGGGCCTGAGCACGTCGGCGATCCAGGACGTCATCGGGGCGGCCATCGGCGGCCGCGAGGCCGGCATGGTGTTCGAGGGCGACCGCCGCTTCCCCATCGTCGTGCGCCTGAACGACAAGGTGCGCGAGGACCGGGAGGCGCTGGAGAACATCCCCGTACCGCTGCCCCCGGGCGTGAACGGGCGGGCCGCGTCGGTGCTCCTGAAGCAGGTGGCGAGCTTCTCGGTCACAGAGGGGCCGAATCAGATCTCGCGCGAGAACGGCCGGCGCCGCGTCGTGGTCACCGCCAACGTGCGCGGCCGCGACATCGGCTCGCTGGTGGCCGAGGCGCAGGCCAAGGTCGCGTCCGGTGTGCCGTTGCCGCCGGGCTACACCGTGACCTGGGGCGGGCAGTTCGAGAACCTGGCCTCGGCCCGCCAGCGCCTGATGGTGGTGGTGCCGGTGTGCTTCTTCCTGATCTTCCTGCTGCTGTTCTCGGCACTCGGCTCGGCCCGTGACGCCATCCTGGTGTTCAGCGCCGTGCCGCTGGCCCTGACCGGCGGCATCGCCGCCCTGTGGCTGCGCGGGATGCCGTTCTCGGTGCCTGCGGCCGTCGGGTTCATCGCCCTGTCCGGGGTGGCCGTCCTCAACGGCCTGGTGATGCTGACCTACATCAAGCAGCTGATCGCGGAGGGTCGTCCGAAACGCGAGGCCATCCTGGAGGGCGCCATGACCCGGCTCCGCCCGGTGGCGATGACGGCCCTCGTCGCGTCCCTCGGGTTCGTGCCGATGGCACTGGCGACCGAGACCGGTGCCGAGGTCCAGCGACCGCTCGCGACCGTGGTCATCGGCGGACTGATCTCGGCGACCCTCCTGACGCTGGTGGTCCTGCCGGCCCTTTACGCCAGGTTCGCCGCGGCCGTCATCCCGAAGATCAAGGCCGCCGAAGCAAGGTCCGACGCGCATCCGGTCCTACCCCAGGCGGCGGAGTAGCGCGCCATGGACGTCAGGGTCTTCGGGGCGCTTTTCGTGATGATGGCCTGGGCGTCCTCCGCGGCTGCGCAGGAGGCGCCCTTCGGGCTCGCCTGGGGCCCCTTGAGCGAGGTCCCCGCCCATCGATGGTCGACCGGGAAGCGAACGTGACGGCGCTGACCTACCTCCGCGACAGGGCCCTTGCCTTGGGTGCCGACACCGACCGGGTGATCCTGGAGGTGTGCAGGGACGAGGGTCTCCAGGAGGTCATCTGGCTGAGCCGGCCCCTTTCCGAGGAGGAGTTGCCCGCGCGCTACGAGGCCATCCTCCGGGAGGGCGTCCGCCGGCATGGGCCACCCCGTTCGGAAGCGCACTCGGATATCGTCGCCTGGCCGAAGGGCCGGACGCTGCTCGCCATCGGCAAGCCAGGGCCCGGAGGGCGGCGCCTCGTGATGCTGTCGCGAGGAGACCGCTTCGAGGCCTGCTCGCAGGTGCATGCGTCGGCAACGGGCCATCCGGCGACCATCCATGCGGGACGCCTGATCGACGAGGATGGTGGCGACGCGCGGTAATGCGCCGGACCTCAGGGGGCCGGGGTGGCGCGAGGGAAGCACGTTCCCTTAGCCATGCTTGGCTTGGGAGTACGTACCATCCGGAACCGTCCTTGAAGCATGGCCGTTCCTCGACGTCGCGGGACAGGGTCATCGGCCGGGTCCCCGCCACCAACAATCAGCGAGGAAGCCCCCATGAGGAAGTCCCTGTTCGCCGTCGCCGCCCTGGCCGCGCTTGGCGCCGTCGGCATCGCCGCCCCCGCCTCGGCCGCCCCCGGCATGATCGGCGCCGCCGATGCCGCGACCAACATCGTCGACGTCCGCATGGATGGCATGCACGGCCACCGGGGCCACGGCCGCATGATGGGTCATCGGCACGGTCACGGTCACATGATGCGCCACCATCACCACCATGGTCACATGATGCGCCACGGTCACGGCCATCGCCACCACCGCATGTGATTGTCTAGGGGTCCTTCGGGGCCCCTTTTCGTTTCGGACGGCCCTGGGCCCAGGGTCGGCAACGGGATTAAGGACAGCCCGCCGGGCGTTCGTTCCTCACTCAGGAGGAAAGCCCATGACGCGCACCTTTTCCTTGATCGCCCTGCCGGTTCTCGCGGTCCTGACCTTCGGGACGACCGCTTCCGCCGCACCCGTGACCCCGGGCGGGGTCATCGCGATGCAGGAAGACCGCGGCCTGCTCCGGCAGGTCCAGTATCACCATCATCATCGACGGCATCATCATCATGGCGGGGGCTACTACGGCGGGGGCCACCATCACGGCTGGGGCCACCATCACCACTTCCGGCCGCACCATCACCATGGTTGGGGACACCACCATCACCACCGGCGGCATCACCACCACTTCTGACCGCAGGGCTCATTGAGCCGGGAACCACCGAAGCACCTAAGGCCGCGCGGGCCGCCACCCGCGCCGGCCGTCGCTGCGTGTCCGCGCCCGGACGTCCCAGTGCACGCGTTCGATCAAGCCGCGGCGCCAGCCTGTTCCCCGGTCCCCGAACGACAGCCGTGAGGCCGCGTTGCTCGCCTAGTGGCTCGGCTCGGCGTGCTCGACCTCGTGGCCGAGGAAGTCCTTGACGGAGTTCCAGGCACCTGCGGGTGCAAGCGTCGCCTGTGCACCCTCCTGACCTCGCCCCTTCTCGTCGCCTCGCGGGCCCGGGTGCTCGCATGATCCGTCGACCCAGACCATGAGGGCCGGACCATTCAAAGTGCTCGTGCCGCTCGACGTGGCCATTCGCGTGGCCGCGGGCAGAGACACGGCCTGGTCCGATGTCGATGTGCTTTATGGTGCGCATGCTTGCCGGCCAAGGAGGGACACTGCTGTCCCATCCGATCAAGCAGTAGCTTGGACGTTCCCTTACCTAAGAGCAGAAGATGTTCTTGTTATCGGATGGGCAATGCGCTTCGAAGGCTTTCCATACGAGACCATCGCACCCGAAGATCTCGACGAGACCACTGAGCCGTGCTCGCTGACAGATGAGCTTCGCCTCTACCTTCAGACCGAAGTGACCCGCCGGCGCTGCGAAGCGCGGCGCATAGCTCACCTGAGGAAGATGAACCGCCGGACCTTGAGCCGCCGTTTACGGGCCGAAGGCACGACATTCAAACAGCTTGCCGACGAGGTGCGCCTCCAGGCGGCCAAGGAGCTCCTTACCGAGCCTTGCATAAGCCTCGCCCAGATCTCGGCAATCCTAAACTTCTCTCAGCCGTCCGCCTTCACGCACGCCTTCCGGCGCTGGTCGGGCATGACGCCAAGTGCATGGCGGCGTTCCAATACGTGAGCTGGTACCGGAGTGCGTATGCGCTGCATGTAACGGCTGCTGTGTCCGCAAAGGAATACCCCTACGGGCTATTGAACGGCCCGAGATCCTGTCCGCTGAGGTTTGCTTCGATCAGCGGACAGGCGTGTCAGCGAACGGGGTCTCAACGGGCGGTCTCGACCCGCCTACCAGCGTGTTTGGCAAGTTCAGCCCGGAGGCGCTCCACCTCGGCTTCGTGTCTCGCGGCAGATGCTTCAATCCGCGAGCACAGATGGTCGTAGAACGAGCGTAGCGACTGCGTCAGGCGCACCATCGGTCCCTCCATCGTGACAGTCGTTCAGCTCCGCACAGTTGCCGGTGGCCCGATCAAGCGGCGGGTGAACCTTGAACCAAGACCTTGAGATTGGTTGCTCTTGGCGTGCCGCCAAGACCGGCTCGCGACGTGGTTCGGCGATCTATGCGCCAGCCTCGGGGCAGTTCGGGCATGACCCAGGCGAGCTGCAGCCACTGGACTGTTTTGTGTATCTGCCGAGACCATCCAAACCTGACTTTCTTAACCGAACCGTCGATAACAGACCGGTGAGCCAGAAGGGCACGAAGCCGACATCGTCAGCATCTGCAACAGGTCGCAAGCGGGTCCTGGCGACAGTCCCAAGCGCTAAGCTTCAATCACTGGGAGCCGCCCCGTCCGGGACGTCGGCAGTCCCGGGCTGCTCGACCTGGCCACGGCGTTGGAGCCGTAGCGCCACCACCCAGCACAGCACCGCCCAGGCCGACCCGACGCACCACCCCGCCAGCACGTCCGTCGCGTAGTGAACCCCGACGTAGACCCGGCTCAGCCCGATGACGATGGTGATGAAGACCGCGAGCCCCATGAAGTACGCCTTCAGCCTTGCTCCCGCGGCGACGCGGGTCATGAGGGAGCCGAGGGTCAGGTAGGTCACCGCCGAGAGCATGGCGTGGCTGCTTGGGAAGCTGGCCGTGAACACCTGGATGCCGCCGGGGATCTCGGGACGGGGACGGTTGAAGAGCAGCTTCAACCCGAAGCTGATGACCGTCCCGCCCAGGATCGAGCCCACCACAAGCAGGGCCGCCCCCCGCTTACGGACCAGGAGCAGGTACCCGACGACGGCCGCGAGCAGGAAGCACAGCACGACCATGCTGCCGAGCGAGGTCACGTCGCGAGCCATCTCGTGCACCCAATCCGGCCCTATCGGGCCTGCCGCGCCTTGAGGGCGGAATAGGCGCGCGACCCAGGTGTCGAAACCCTTGGTGTCACCCTCCATCACCTCGTCGGCCAGGAGGCCGAACCCGAGGAGAAGGGCGGCGACGCAGAACAAGGTCGCGACGAGCCCGATCTCTCTCTTGCCGAGGCGTGCCACGACGCCGGCCCGGGCAGGCGTACTGGCTTGGTTCATGGCCTGGTCTCCAGGGTTTGCGCGAGGCGTGTCCTCCCCGGGCTAACGCCGGTCGCTGCCCGACGGGACGAGGCAGTGGAGCCGGGGCACGAGAAGTTTTTTGCGAAAGCCATGAACCGCCTCGACGCCTCCCGCGACCAACGAAGGTCAGGGCCGCATCCCGGTCCTCAACTTGAGGAGGTCAACATGTTCGGTACCCGCAAGCTCTTCCCTCTCCTCGTCGTGGCGGCCCTCGGCACCTTCGGCGCGACGGCGGCATCCGCCCACGGCCATGGTCACTTCGGGCACGGGCACTTCGGGCACGGTCACGGCCACTGGGGGCACGACCACGGTCACTTCGGTCCCTGGGGCCACGCGCCGGTCTATTATGGAGGCTACTGCCACACCCGCCGTTGGGTCGACGACTTCGGCGACGTCGTGGTGCGCCGGGTCTGCCACTGACCACCCCGGGAGTTCCTGGCCGGGCCTCGACGGCACGATCCATCGACGTTCCAGCGAAGCCCGGTCAAGAGGTGCGTCGCACCTCCTGCCGACCTACTCCCTGGCGGGCACCCACCCTGGCCCTGAACGAGCCTGGGTGGGTTCATCGTTACTGAGAGCGCTAGGGCGACGAGGATGAGCCTCGACGGTGCCGGCCCATCGCGGGGCTTAAGGACCGCTCAGTCAGGGATCCGGCCCACCCAAGAAGAGAGCGGCCCGCGCCGCCGGCGTCCTCTGGTAGCCGTCGAGGCGCGCACGCCCGCGCGGGTCGGCGTGCGCCCGCCTGATCAAGCCCCGCCGCAGGAGCACGTCGAGACAACGCCCGTCGAGGCGCGAGCCCTCGACCCATCCGTCGTCCGGCACCTTGAGAAGGACCGAGCGGTGCCTCTCGCTCAGGGGCCACGGCCGTTCACCTGCGCCCCCGGCCGCACGAGCCGTCTCGCCGGCGTGAGCCGCCTCCAGGGCCGCCACGATGGCGTCGAGCCCGTCGGTGAGTGCGGCGGGACCAGGCTGCAGGATCAGCGGCGACTTGATCTCCACGATCCGGTTCTCCCGCACCGCCGGGATGGCGTCCCAGCCGGGGCGCGCCGCGATGCGGGCTGGGACCACCTTCTTCCCGCACCAGGAAGCGAGGATCACGTCGGGCGCCGCGGCGGCCACCGCCTCGGGCGCGACGATGCGGTCCTTGGCTGCCGCCTGCCCGGCGCATTCCGGGAAGACGTCGTCCCCGCCGGCCACCCGCACGAGCTCCGACACCCAGCCGATGCCGGAGATCAGCGGCTCGTCCCACTCCTCGAAGTAGACCCGCGGGCGCGGGCGGCCCACCGCTCGCGCCGCCACACGGGCGAGCCGCTCCTCGTAGCCGCGGGCCAGGGCCTCTGCCCGCCCGCTCGCGCCGACCAGCGCACCGACCGTGCGGATCATCGCGAGGATTCCCGCGACGTCGCGGTGGTTGAACGCGTGCACGGCCATGCCTGCCCGGACGAGGTCGGCTACGATGCCGGCCTGCATGTCTGAGAAGGCGAGCACCAGGTCGGGTTTGAGCGCGAGGATTTTCGGGATGTCGGCGCTGGTGAAGGCCGACACCCGCGGCTTCTCGCGTCGGACCTGGGGTGGACGTACGGCGTAGCCCGAGACGCCCACGATGCGCCCCTGCTCGCCGAGAAGGTACAGGGTCTCGACCGTCTCCTCCGTGAGGCAGACGATCCGTTCGGGCGGAAAGCGACGCATGTGCCCCTGGCTTCCGCCGGCGAGCCGAAGCTCACTCGCCGGCGTATCGCGAGCGCCGGATATAGGCGCCCGGCACGCAGGCGCCTATTCGGGACAGGGCGGCCTCGGCCCGTGCCCGGGTCGGGTAGGCGCCGAGCACGGAGACGTCGAAGCCTGGCGCGAACCCTGAGAACTTCTCCGAGACGTCGTTGAAGGGGCTCTCCCCACAGGATTGCGCCTGCCGCCGCGTCTTGGCAACGGCCGCATCCGCGGCGCGGCTGCCCGAGCCGCCATTGTTCCCGAAGGAGCCGAGCACCACCCACCAACCGTCGTCCGCGAGCGGCACGCCGCGCATTGACTGTGCCTCGGTCGGGCCGGCGAGTGTCAGAAGGGCGAGCATCAGGGGACCGCGCATCCCGACCACCTTCCGTCAGCGAGCCGGCACCGTCTCGGGCACCGCGAGCACGACCAAGCCGGGCTTCGCGCGCAGCCGGTCGAGGACAGCGCCGGGCGAAACTCGACCGTCGACCCCATCCACGAGAGGCCGGCGACGGATGCTCCCGGCTCCGGATCCGGCCGCTCCATCCGGGAGGCGCAGGCGATAGATGCCCCCGGCCCGGGGTCCATCCACCACGGACAAGCCGGTCTCCACAAGTGCTTCCGTGATCTGCGCCGCCGTGGCCGTCGGTGCGAAGGCCACGAGAAGGTAGGAGCCGCCCGCGGAGGGGCCGCCCTCGCCAAGGGAGGCTGTTTCGTAGGTGGCCGTCGAGCCGCCCAGCCACGTGCCCGTCAACAGCCCTGCCTGAAGCAGGAGCAGGGCGCACGCGGCGAGGGCCGACCCCGCCAGCATCGGCGGCGACAGTGAGGCCAGCGCCTCGCCAATCCGCCGAATCCAGCCTCGCGGCCCGCGCTCCCGCACCGCGAGGTCGGCGTCGATGCGGGCGAACAGGGTGTCCCGCGCCTTCGGGGACGGCGCGCCGAGAGCCTCGTTGACGGCCACGGTCCCGTCCCGCTCGGCCCGGACCAGGTCGAGGCGGCGCGCAAGCTCCGGGTCGCGGGCGAGCGCCGCCTCGATCCGGGCTCCGGCCGCGGGGTCGATGCGGCCGGTCGCGTGCCAGGGCAGGAGGAGGTCGTCCTCGTCGCGTGCGGGGTCGGTCGTGGTCATGGCGGCCTCCTCACGGCCATCCGCGGTCGATGCCGGCCGTGCGTAGCAGGTCCGACAGGCGCTTGCGGGCGTGGAACAGGCGGGTCTTCACGGTACCCGCTGGGATATCGAGGACCTGAGCCACCTCCTCGACGCCGAGCTCGTGGTAGTAGACGAGGTCGATCACGGTGCGATGCTCCACCGACAGGGCTTCGAGGCAGCGGCGCATGGCCTCCGCCTTGCTCGCCTTCTGTACCGTGACCTCCGGCGTGTCGGCTTCGTCCTCGATGGCCTCGGCCAGCTCCGGTTCCAGTTCGTCGTGCGGACGCCGTCGCAGGGCGGAGAGCGCCTTGAACCGCGCTATTGTCAGCATCCAGGTCGTGACGCTGGAGCGGCCCTCGAAGCGGCCGGCCTGTTGCCAGACATCGAAGAAAACGTCGCTCATCAGGTCCTCCGCCCGGCTCGGGTCGCGCACCATGCGGACGAGGAAGCGGAACACGGCGGTCGAGTGACGGGCGTAAAGGCCCTGCATCGCCGAGCGGTCGCCGCCGGCGATGCGCCGGATCAGGTCCTCGTCCGAGGGCGCGCTCATCCGCGCCCCTTCATGGGTCGCACGGGCAAGTCGAACGGTTCAACGATGGGAGCGAAATTCCACGCGGCGACACGTCTGATGCGGCTGCCTGCCGGCATCACGGTTGCGCCGGCGCTGCTGCACTCACCGGCGTCGCACTCATGCCTGCCGCGGGCGGCGTCTGCCGGGCCTCCGACGCGGGCGCCGTGAGGGCTCGGACCGCACCCTCCGCATCCGCGAAGCCCGCGCCGAATTCGCGGTCCGGTCCCGGCGGTCCGAGATCCCGGGCGCTGCGCGTCAACGCCGCTCGGACCTCGGCAGGCTTCAGGCCAGGCTTCGCCTGCAGCATCAAGGCGACCACGCCGCTGACCTGGGCGGCCGCCATCGAGGTGCCCGACAGGAGCCCGTAGCCCCCGTTCGGGGCGGCCACGAGGATGTCGACGCCCGGAGCGGCGACGCAGAGATGCGAGCCGCGGTTGGCCGCTGGGAACAACCTGTCCTCCGCATCCGTGGCGGTCACGGCGATGACGTTCGGGTCGGCGGCCGGGAACAGCGGCGGCGAGGCCGGACCGGCGTTGCCGCCCGCGGCCACGTAGACGACGCCGCGCATGGTCCCGGCGGCGAGGAACTCGGAGAGCGCCGCGTCCCAAGGACCGGCGAAGCTCATGTTGACCACGCGCGCGCCCTTCTTCTCGGACCAATCCAGGCCACGCAGGACGTGGAGCGTGGTGCCCTGCGCCCCGGCCCGGGTCTCGCCCGAAAAGGCGCGGATCGCGAGCAGGCGTGCCTCGGGTGCGGCGCTGGCGAGCTGAGCGCGTGCGCCGACGATGCCTGCGATGGCCGTGCCATGGGGATGCGCCGTCGCCGGCTTGCCCCCGTCTAGCGCGTCGTGGCGCTCGGTCAGGGCGTCACGGAGCGCGGGGTGGCCGCCGTCGGGCTCGGAATCGATGACCGCCACCGTCACGTCCTTGCCCGTGACGGATGCGTGCGCCTCCTTCAGGCGGAGCTTGCCCACGGCGTACTGGGCGCCGGAGAGGGCGGGCATGGCGTCGCCGACGAGACCATAGACATGGTTCGCCTGCGCCGAGGCGATGCGCGGGTCGCGCGCAAGGGTCGCGACCACCTCCGCAACGGACCGCCGGTCCTTGAACCGGGCGCGGTGCAGGGTCACCGGCACCAGGGTGAAGGTGTCCGTCGAGACCAGCCCGAGGCGCTCGCGGCGCAGGATCTCGGTCAAGCTTTTCGCGGGCGCGACCGACTTCAGGGCGAACAGTACCTCGCCGGGAACCTCGCCCGGCTCGGCGGGGCCGAGTGGGCCCATAGTCGGGACCGGTGCGGGAGCGGGCGGCTGCCGGCGCGTCGGAGGCGGTGACTTGGCGAGTGCCGGCTTCGGCGGTTGCGGCCTCGCGACCGGCGCCGCGACGGGCTTGGGTCGCTCGGGCCGTTGCACGAGCTTGGGCGTAGGTTCGCGGACGGGTGTCGCTTGCCGCTGGCGCGGGGTCGGTGCGGGCTCCGCCCGATGGACAGGCGGCGGGGCCTGCGGTCGGGGACGTGGCCTTGGCCGGTATGCCGGAGGTTCGTCCTCGTACTCGGGTTGGCGGACCGGCCGCCTTGGCGGCGGCTCCTCGTCCTCGACCTCTTCAATCCTCTGGCGCGGGGGCGGGACCAGGCGGGGAATGACGCCGATGATGCCCGGCAGGCCGATCATCGGGCCGCCGCGGGAACCGCCCGCGCCGTAGCCCCCGCCGCCGTAGCCGCCACCGCCATACGGCCCGCCGGTGCCCGTCCCGGGCGAGGCGCGCATCTGCGCCTCGGCGGCGAGGCCCCCGGGGAACAGAAGCAGCGCAGCGATCAGGACGCGGCAGGCCCCCGCACGCATCGACCGAACGAAGGCACTCCGCATAGCAGCACGTGCTCCCGCGACCGCTCGCCTGAGCCGGCACGCGGCGTCACAACTGTAGATGAGCGACCGAACACAGTCCACGCGGCTCGAAGGGCACGGGCCACGTGGTTCTGGTGGCGAACAGGAAGTCTCACTCGCAGACACGCACGCGCCGAACATAGACGTTGCCGAAATCGTCGTAGGTCCGCCGGACCTTCACAACGCACTCGTAGGTCTCCTCCGACGTGGCGGCGACAACGGTGCCGACCACTATTGTCCCGAGGGCGAGACCACCGAGGACGGCGCCCCCGTGACCGAAGCCGTGGCTATGGCCGTATCCGTGGAAGGGCTTCGCCTCGGCGGAGCCGGCTGCGAGGCTCAGGCCAACGGCGCAAAGGGCGGCGATGATCTTGGTCCGGGTCATGGCGGTGCTCCTTGGGATGGTTCGGCCCGCTCGCTGCGGCCCCGATATCCATTGGTCGCGCGACCCCGGCACCTGGTTCATGCGTCCCTCGAAAAAGTTCGCGCGACGGATCAGGCGTGCGGATCACACCTACCGGACGCTCCAGAGCGCGCCGGCAAGCCCGATGTTCGCCAGGGCAAGCGTCACGAGCAGGCTGTACGCGGCATCGGCCCCGCCGAACGTGAGCGCGATCGCCGCGAGCGAGGGCGCGATGGCCTGCGCAACCAGGCTTGTCCGGGCTAGGCGGCCCACCAAGACCGGGGAGCGGGAGCACCCATCCGGCCGTGACACAAGAGGACCTGCTTGTCGCCTCAAGAGCCACGACGCGCTCCTCATCCGCTGCTCATGCTCTCACGAGCGATGGCGCGCTGGACAGCCGAGCGGGCCCCGTCGATGGCGATGGTGGCGGCGCTCAGCATCCGCGGCTCCGTCGGCCTGTCCAAGGCGTGGCGCGCGATGTCGGCCGCAAGGTCGTCCACCTCGCCGGCCAAGGCATCCAGGCGCTCGCGGTCCGTCCCGGGGCGAGCCTCCGACCGAAGCTCCAGAAGGCGCTCCGTCGCCACGCCGATCCGCTCCCGCCGGATGCGCCCGAGGCGCTGCCGCAGCCAAGCGAACGCCGACCCCACGCCGCCGGCGAGGATGGCCACGAGGTAAATCCAGCTCTCGTAGCGCTCGATGAACGTCTCCTGCTCGCGCTCGTAGTAGTCGATGGCACCCGGGTGGATGGGTAGGCGCGCGCTGGTGGCGTCCGCCGTGTCCTCGTAGGCCGGACGGGCGACGTCCTCCGCGGCTGGCGCGCTCTCGGCCAGGGCCGCGCGCATCTCGAACAGGCGCTGGGTTACCTCCGCGGCGACCCCGCGCGACAGGTCGGCACGCGCCGCCAGGCGATAGGACGAGCCGACAGTCGCGACCTCCTCAGCCGGAAGGCGCGGATTCCCGCCGAACAGGGCGGCCGGGACCGTCACGGCCTGCAGGCGCGGCCAGCGTGCCAGCACCGCGGCGGCGTCGGGTACGCCGAACAGGGTCACCTCTCCGTCGGCGCTCGCCTCCCGAACGAGGCCGACCACTCGCCGTGCGGACGAGGACGTCGGCGTCGTCACCAGCATCATCGCGTCGATGCGGCCGTCCCTAAGCGCGGCCGCCACGTCCGCCTCCTCCACCGGGACGAGGGCGACAGCCCTCGGCGCCACGGCGCCTGCCGGTGCGTCGGTCAGGAGCTCAAGCCCGTAATGGGCGACCAGGTTGCCGACCAGCGTCCTGTCGGCGGTCCTGCTCGACAGCATGCCCAGGCGCTTGCCCGCCAAATCCGAGAGGTCCTTGGTCCCCGCACTGGCAGGAGCGACGATCAAGGCGCCAAGCTCCCGCAGGACCGCGAGGGTCAGGGCGTTGCCCGGCATCGCAACGTCCGGACGGATCACCGCGAGATCCGCCTTGCCGGCCTTGAGCGCTTCTGCGCTCTCGCGCACCCCGTCATAAGCCGAGACCTTCAGCCGGATGCCGAGCTTCCTGCGGGCGAGTTCGTCGGCATAGGCCCGCAACAGGGCCGGCTCGGGGCCGCCTTTCGGGGCGACCGCGATGGTCAGCGTCGTGGGCCGCGTCAGGTGGAGCGCGGCGGCGGCCCCGAAGACGAGCAGGAGCGCCAAGCCGAGAAGAAGCCATGCTTCCCGGCCAGACGGAAACGCCATCTTACGCACGCATGCTCCTCGCTCGACGCGGCCGAACCCGGCTGTGGCGTCGAGGTGGGCGACCTGACGCCTGTTTTCGAATGGACGGGTAATACTACTGTGTCACAAATTTGGGGTGTAGAGTTGGTGATTCGATCTCGTGATGGAGCGAGGCATGGATCGCTTGAACTCCCCGCTGGCCGACGAGCCGCGTTTTGCAGCTTACCTTGAGGCTTTGTCCGGCGTCCTGGGCCATGCTGATCGGATTGCGCCGCTCCGAGCGTACTGTACAGGCCTCCTTCTGCCGGGTGCTCGTAAGAGCATCGAGCCGATGGCGGCTTGGCTTGCGCCGGCGCGTGTCCAGGCGACCCATCAGGCGCTGCATCACTTCGTGGCCAAGGGCGAATGGTCGGACCACGCTTTGCTGGCCCGCGTGCGCGGCGAGGTTTTGCCGATGATCGAAAGCCAGGGCCCGATCCAGGCCTGGATCGTCGATGATACCGGCTTTCCCAAGAAGGGCCGCCACTCGGTCGGGGTGGGACGGCAATACTGCGGTCAGATCGGCAAACAAGACAACTGCCAAGTTGCCGTGACGCTCTCGGTGGCCAACACTCAGGCCAGCCTGCCGGTGGCCTATCGCCTCTACCTGCCGGAAGCCTGGGCCCAGGATGTCGAGCGGCGCAGCAAGGCTGGTGTGCCCGAGGAGATCTGTTTCCAGACCAAGCCAGAGATCGCGCTGGATCAGATCCGAGCGGCCTTGGCCGATCAGGTGCCGCCCGGCCTGGTTCTGGCAGATGCCGGATACGGGATCGACACGGCCTTCCGCACGGCGCTGACGGCTTTGGGCTTGCGCTACAGTCTGGGCGTTCAGTCCTCGACGAGCCTGTGGCCCCCCGGAACGGCACCGCTGCCGCCCAAACCCTGGAGCGGACGTGGGCGCCCACCCACCCGGGTGCGACGGAGCCCGGAGCAAAAGCCACTCTCGGCAGAAAAGCTGGCTCGGTCTCTGCCGCCGCCTGTTTGGCAGCGTGTGACATGGCGCGCTGGCACGAACGGTCTGCTGACATCACGCTTTGCAGCAGTGCGGGTGCGCCCGGCGCATCGGGATGAACAGCGACACGAGCCCCGTCCCGAGGAGTGGTTCCTGATCGAGTGGCCGGAGGGCGAGGATGCGCCAACCAAGTACTGGCTCTCGACCCTGCCGCCAGAGACGCCCCTGGCTGAGTTGGTCAGTCAGACGAAGCTGCGCTGGCGCATCGAGCGGGACTACCAGGAGCTCAAACAGGAGATTGGGCTTGGCCACTACGAAGGGCGAAGCTGGCGCGGCTTCCACCATCACGCCAGCTTGTGCATCGCGGCCTACGGGTTCCTGGTCTCCGAGCGAGGCCGCTTTCCCCCCTCAGAACCAGAGATCACGCAGCGGCAAGCGCTTGCCCTACCCACCGATTACAGACCCCGCGGTGCCCCCGATCCGGCCCGAGCGGCACGTCCCTAACTCCATCACAACCTTGCGCCTGAGGCTGGCACGGGCACTCGCTCGAACCCTGCAACGATGTCCCTGCTGCCAACAGCAATTTGTGACACAGTAGTAGTAACAAGCCGTCGATAAACCGGCCTCCCCTGCCTGGACGCTTGCGATCATGTGAGGAGCTGCCCGCTCAGCCGAGGACCTCACCGATGACGTCTCGCATAGTTCCGGGTCTCGCCGAGGTTTGCGGGTGAGATGCGTCGAGGAGCAGGGCGCCGATGAAGTGCCGCAGGGCTTCCTGCTCGGGCGTGCCCGGATAGCGACGCAGCAAGTCGCGAAGCTCTACCCTCATGGTGATGCCCGACGCGGGTTCCGGCAACTCGTGAGCGACGTACAGACAGCAGGCTTCGGGGCAGTAGCACAGGAACCACCTGTCACCGTCCCGGCCGATGTGGAACAGCCGCCGTTCCGTCGCCATCGGCGCCTCCCTGTCCGGCCTGCATGTCGAACGGAGGCGGCATCCGTCCTAATCCGGGTAAGAGGCCATGCCGGACGCTTGCCGGGCCGCCTCGCGAGCCTTTAGATCAGCCCGCTCCTCGGCCACCTCCGCCGCCTCAAGCGCCAGGTCCAGCTTGCCCGCTTGCGAGCGGTCGGCGAACCGGGCCCGCAACTCGGTCAGCTCCTCCTCGGTCAGGCTCTCGATGCCGATGAAGCGGTTCTGCGCCGCGCTCGCCCTGATGAGTTCGTCGAGCTTGGCCTGGATCGCCGCCCCGTCCCGGTTCTGCGTGTTCTGGATCAGGAACACCATCAGGAAAGTCACGATCGTGGTGCCGGTGTTGATGATCAGCTGCCACGTGTCCGAGAAGTGGAAGAACGGCCCGCTCACCGCCCAGGCCAGGATCACCGCGAGGCAAAGGGCGAAGGCGCTCGGCCGGCCCGACGCACGGGCGATGAACGACGCGAACGCGGTGAATGCCTTGGTACCGATCATGGATGGTGCCCTTGCGCTACAGCCAGCCGCTCTTGCGGAAGCGCCAATACAGGACGGCACAGGCGGCGAAGATGCCGCCGAGCACCATGAAGTAGCCGTAGCGCCACTTCAGCTCGGGCATGAACTCGAAGTTCATGCCGTAGATGCCGGCGATGGCGGTCGGCACCGCCAGGATGGCCGCCCAGGCGGCGAGGCGGCGCGTGATGTTGGTCTGCTCGGCTTGGCCGAGCATCAGGCTCGCCTCGAACGCGAAAGCCAGCACCTCGCGCACGGCGTCGATCTCGTCCTGCACCCCCCGCAGGTGGTCGGACACGTCCCGGAACAGGGGCTGCATCTCCCCGTCGATGGCGACCATGTCGCCGTGCTCCAGCTTGCGGCAGACCTCGACCAGCGGCACCACGGCGGTGCGCAGGCGCAGGAGGTCGCGCCGCAGCAGGTACAGCCGCTCGACCTCGTCCGGCCGCAACTCGCGCTTGAGGACGCTGTCCTCGATGGCTTCGACCTCTGCGAGCACCGTCTCCATGACGGGCGCGTAGTTGTCGACGATGAAGTCGAGCACGGCGTACAGGATGTAGTCCTCGCCGTGGGCGAGGAGCCCGGGGCAGGCCTCGGTCTTCTCGCGCACGTGTGCGTAGGAGGCGGAGGCGCCGTGGCGAACCGTGACCACGAAGCCGCGCCCGACGAACAGGTGGGTCTCCCCGAGCACGATGCGCCCTGACACGAGCTGGGCGGTGCGGGCGACCACGAACAGGCAATCGCCGTAGCGTTCGAGCTTGGGCCGCTGGTGTGCGGTCTGGGCGTCCTCGATGGCGAGCGGGTGCAGACCGAACTGCGCCTGAACCTCGCGAAGAAGCTCCGCGGAAGGCTCGTAGAGGCCGATCCAGACCAGGTGGCCGGGGCGACGCGCCCACTCGCCGGCCTCGTTGATGTCCACGTCCGCTACGCGCCGGCCATCCGCGTAGGCCGCGGACATGACGATGCCGGGCTTCTGTGTCGGCGCGAGTGCGGCAGGCCTCGCAAGCATCTCTCGACCGACCTCTTCGCGCCGCCGGAACCGGCTCTGAAGGCCAAGGTATACCGTGGCGGTGACGGTAACATCTCCGGACCGGGAACAGATCCATGGCAGTTCCCGCCGAAGTCACCGGCAACCAACCCGCAGGTGCGCCCCCGCCTCCAGAACGGGTTTCCTTCAGACCTCGCGCGAAGCGGGCTCAAGCGGCGCGGCCTTGCTGGTGGCGCCGCGCCCGTACCAGCCCTGGCTGCGGTTCACGATCCATACGACCGAGAGCATGACCGGCACCTCGATGAGGACGCCGACCACCGTGGCGAGCGCCGCGCCCGAGTTGAAGCCGAACAGGCTGATGGCGGCCGCCACCGCGAGCTCAAAGAAATTCGAGGCGCCGATCAGCGCGGAGGGCCCCGCGACGCAGTGCTGCTCGCCCGCAGCTCGGTTCAGGAGATAGGCCAGCCCCGAGTTGAAGTAGACCTGGATGAGGATGGGCACCGCCAAGAGCCCGATGACCGCCGGCTGGGCCAGGATCTGCTCGCCCTGGAAGCCGAACAGCAGCACCAGGGTGGCCAGCAACGCTACGAGCGAGACGGGCCCGAGCTTGGCGAGCAAGCGGTTGAGCGCGGCCTGACCGCCCGAGGCGAGGAGGCTTCGACGCACGACCTGCGCGATGATCACCGGGATGACGATATAGAGCACCACCGACAGCACCAGCGTGCCCCAGGGCACCGTGATGGCCGAGAGTCCGAGCAGCAGCCCGACGATGGGGGCGAACGCCAACACCATGATGGTGTCGTTCAGCGCCACCTGGCTCAGGGTGAAGTGCGGCTCGCCGCGGGTGAGGTTCGACCAGACGAACACCATCGCGGTGCAGGGCGCGGCCGCCAGGATTATGAGCCCGGCGATGTAGCTGTCGACCTGCTCGGACGGCAGGTACGGCCGGAACAGGTAGCCGATGAACAGCCAGCCGAGCGCGGCCATCGAGAACGGCTTCACTGCCCAGTTGATAAACAGCGTCACGCCGATGCCGCGCCAGTGCCGGCCGACGTGTCGCAGCGAGGCGAAGTCGATCTTGAGCAGCATGGGGATGACCATGAGCCAGATCAGCGCCGCCACCGGCAGGTTCACCTTGGCGACCTCGGCCACACCGACGGCGTGGAAGAAGCCCGGCATGAGGTGGCCGAGGGCGACGCCCGCCACGATGCAGAGGGCGACCCAGAGGGTCAGGTAGCGTTCGAAGGTGCTCATGGTGTCCTCAGGCGGTGGCGACGCGGCGACCCTGTTCGTCGACGACGCGCTCGCCGTCCTCCTTCACGAACTCGCCCCGCTGGGCCGGCAGCAGATCCAACACCGCCTCGGAGGGTCGGCACAGCCGTACGCCTCGTGGGCTGACCACCAGCGGCCGGTTCAGGAGGACCGGGTGCGCCTCGACCGCGTCGAGGAGCCGCTCGTCGGTCAGCGCCGGGTCGCCCAGGCCGAGCTCGGCGAAGGGCGTGCCCTTCTCGCGCAACGCGGCGCGCACGGAGAGGCCCGCGCGGGCCAGTATCTGCTTCAAGAGCGTCCGGCTCGGCGGAGTCCTCAGGTATTCGACTACGTGCGGCTCGATGCCGGCGTTGCGGATCATCGCCAGGGTGTTGCGCGACGTGCCGCAGTCCGGGTTGTGGTACATCACGACGTCGAAGGCCTCAGGCATGGGCGATGTCTCCGGTGGTACAATCGCAGGCGGCGAGCGCGGCGACCGCCGGTGCGCAGACCTCCGGATGGCCTTGGCAGCAGTCGCGCATGAGGAACTGGACGAGGCCAGATAGGCCGGCATAGGCGGCGCTGTAGATCACGGACTTGCCCTCGCGATGGGATGTGATCTGCCCGGCGTGCGAGAGCTCCTTGAGATGGAAGGACACGTTGTTGCCGGCGACGCCCACCGTCTCGGCGAGAACGCCGGCAGCGACGCCGTCCGGACCCGCGGTGACCAGGGCTCGCACGACCCAAAGACGGTGCTCCTGGCCGAGGGCGGCGAAGGCCGTGAGCGCCTGCCGTTCGTTCATCGCATGACCTACATATCAACAAACGTTGAGACGTGGGGAAAGGCGTTTTGGTCAAGCCTCAGCAACCGTTCACCGCGGGATGCCGAGCCTCTCCGAGGCGCATTTCGAGGCGCCCGCCGACGAGCGGGTTCTCATCGCGGAGCGCCGGATCGTGCGGGTGGTGATTGACTGGTGCCTGCCGTTCCCGGGCTATTACCCCTAATACCCGAACCGCCAACAGCTCGCGCCGGCCTTCGCCTTTGGCCGCGGCGCTGCGACACCGCGACCGAGGGCGAACCCTGCAGCAGGGACAACCATCCCTCATACGAGGCCGGACCGACGCGCCTGCCGGTCAGCCGTTGACCAAACGGAGGGTTCGTCCGCCCTCGCGCTCGGATTGCAGCGCGGGTGCACATCGTGTCTGGTTGCGGCCGCCGGCCTTGGCCTCGTAGAGCGCCGCGTCGGCCAAGCCGTATAGGTCGACGGTGTTTGCCTCGCCCGAAGCCGCACCGATGCTGACCGTGACGCTCCCGGCCCCGATGCCGGCCGAGGCCACCGACAGTCTCGACACCTCTTCGTGCACCTTCGCGGCCACGCGCAACGCACCTGCCGCATCGGTGTCCGGCAGCAGCAGCGCGAACTCCTCGCCACCGACGCGGCAGGCGAGGTCCACGGGCCGATGGACGTTCGCGGTGAGGCACCGGGCGAGGCCCTTCAACACCTCGTCGCCCACCGCGTGACCGTAGCGGTCGTTGAAACGCTTGAAGTGGTCGGCATCGACCACCAGCAGCGAGAGCGGCTTGCCCGTGCGTCTCGCCGTTTCGCATGCCTGCTCGTACGCTTGCTGGAAGCGGCGCCGGTTGGCCAGCCCGGTCAGCGAGTCGGTTCGCGCGAGCCGGGCCAGTTCGGCTTGCATTTGGGCCCTGCGACGCAGTTCGCGCCCGAACAGCAGCGACAGGACGATGGTCAGCCCGCACAGGGCGAGCACGACGGAGCCGATGGTGACGGCCTTGGCGCGCCAGCCGGCCTCGACCTCGTCGACGGCGAGGGCGACGTTCAGGATGAGCGGCAGGTCGCCCACTCGGGTGAAGGTGTAGAGACGCCTCACCCCGTCGCGCACTGAGGTCTCGACGAAGGTGCCGTTGCCCTCGCGCGCGAACCGCTCGAAGGTTCTGGAGCCGGCGATGTTCACGCCGACGTCCGCCTCCAGGTAGGGGTGGCGCGTGACGCGCGTGCCGTCGCGCAGGTAGAGGTTGATCGCGCCCTCACGCCCGAGGCCGATCTCGTCGAAGAGGCGGCCGAAATAGGTGAGCTTCAGGCTGCCGAGCACCAATCCGCCAAAGGAGCCGTCCGGCTTGTCGACGCGCCGGCTGAAGTTGACCATGCGCTCGCCGGTCAGGCGCGAGACGACTGGCTTGCCGACGAAGAGCCCGAGATGGCGGTTGGCCTTGTGCGCCTGGAAGTAGTCGCGGTCGGCGAAGTTTCCCTTGCGCGGCGGCACGGTGCCGGCGTCGGCGACGATGTCTCCGTTCTCGTCGAGGACGAACATCACGCCGAGGTCCCGCGCGGTGGCGGCGCGGTCGAACAGGACGAGCTGGCGCATGGCCGGGTCGAGCTGTGCCAGGCCGGGCGCCCGCAGGTTGTCCTGCACGGCCTGGAGCGTCAGATCGATGACCTCGACGTTGCGGGCGATGTCGCGCTCGATGACTTGGAGCAGGTTCTTCGAGGTTTGCTCGGCCTTGTCCCAGGCGTCCTTGCGCAGATCCAGGAGCATCAGCCCGGACACGAGCAGCATTCCGAGGGGTGCGAGGACGCCCAGCGCGATCCAGGTGCGGGCGGAACGGAACGGTGTCGCGAGGTTGAGCGGCAGGACCATTGGCGGGCGCTCCCAAGCGTTATCGTTGCCTGGTATCTGGCGCCCGAGCCCTTACCAGCGATTTCGCGAGGGACCGTTCCCGGCTCTTTAACGTCATCGTGGCTAACGACGCGTTCAGGTGACCCCGAAGTATTTCGCTTGTATGGACGCACGATCCACCTTGAGACCTTCATCTCGGCGCCGACCTGCATCACTCGACGGGCCGGCACGCGCAGGTAGCTCGCCGTCTCCTCGGCGTTGGGCTGCATCAGCGCGAAGATCTCCTCGCGCCACGCGGCCATGCCGGGCTTACTCTCCGAGGCGTGGACGGTCTCGTGGCTGGTAAAGTAGCTCAGGGGGTCGCAATCGCTCTACGACCGGGTGGTGGACGTGCGCGAGGAATTGATGAAGTTCAGGCTGCTCACCCGCGGACGGCAGGACTACCCCGTCGATCTCTACTTCGAGCGCAAGGATCGCGAACCCGGGCGCCTCAAGGCCATCGCCGACGTCGGGTTCGCCGAGCGTTGGCGCACATCCCGCATTGATGTCGCCGGACCGCCTCAAATTGCCTGGCCGCCGCGGTAGCGCGCGAAGGTCGTCCGGCCGTCAGGCCCGAATAGGACGACCTCGTAGGTGTCCGGCTCCATGCCCTCGACCTCCATGCCGGGCGAGCCGGCCGGCATGCCCGGCACGGCCAGACCCGTTCCCTTCGGATGCTCCGCCAGCAACCGCTTGACCGCATCGGCCGGCACGTGTCCCTCGACGACGTAACCGTCGACGACGGCGGTGTGGCAGGAGGCGAGGTCCCGCGGCACGCCGAGGCGCGCCTTGACCGGGTTCACGGGCCCCTCGGTCACCGTCACCGTGAAGCCGGCCTCGCGCAGGTGGTCCACCCACTTTCGGCAGCAGCCGCAACTCGGGTCCTTGGTCACTACGACCGTCGGCACTCCCTCCGCCGCTACGGAACGCCCGACCGCCAGCCCCGCCGCCAAGCCAGCGAGCACGGCTCGCCGGGACGGCATCGCATAAGATCTCATCATCCGCTCCTGTCGGTTCCTCATTCGGCGGCCAGAGGCATCCGGGCCCTATCCTCGGTCTCCGCAGCAGCCTGCGGCAACCCGCTCCCCTTCACCAACGCGTAGACGGCCGGGATCACGACGAGCGTCAGCACGGTCGAGGAGACCATCCCGCCGATCATCGGTACCGCAATGCGCTGCATGACCTCGGAGCCCGAGCCGGTGCTCCAGAGGATGGGCAGGAGACCCGCCATAATGGCGACCACCGTCATCATCTTGGGCCGCACCCGCTCGACGGCGCCGACCATGATTGCCCGCTGCAGATCTTCTCGCGTGAGCGGGCGATCCTCGCGCCCGCATCCGGCCCGGACCTCGTCGAGGGCGTGGTCGAGGTAGACCAGCATGATCACGCCGGTCTCGGCGGCGACGCCGGCCAAGGCGATGAACCCGACCGCCACCGCGACCGACATGTTGAAGCCCATCCACCACATCAGCCAGACGCCTCCCACCAGGGCGAAGGGCAGCGACAGCATGACGATGAGCGTCTCGGTCAGGCGGCGAAAGTTCAGGTAGAGCAGCAGGAACACGATCAGCAGCGTCAGCGGCACCACGATCCTCATTCGCGCCTCGGCCCGCTCCAGGTACTCGTACTGTCCGCTCCACTGCAGGGTCGTGCCCGGGGGCAGCTTGATTTCGCTGTCGGCCGCGGCCCGCGCGTCGGCGACGTAGCCGCCGAGGTCCCGGCCCGCGAGATCGACGAAGATGTAGACCGCGAGCTGCCCGTTCTCGGTGCGGATCGAGGTCGGCCCCCGCGTGAGCTCGACCTTGGCCACCTCGCGCAGCGGCACCGTCCCCCCCGCCGGCAGCGGCACCTGCACCTCATCGGCGATGGCCCGTGGATCCGAGCGGAAGGCGCGCGGGTAGCGCACGTTCACCGTGTAGCGCTCGCGACCCTCGACGGTGTTCGTGACGGACAGGCCGCCGAGCGCCGTCGCGATGACGTCCTGCACGTCGCCGACGCTCAGGCCGTACCGCCCGAGCGCCTCGCGGTCCGGCGCGATGTCGAGGAAGTAGCCGCCGATGACCCGCTCGGCGTAGGCGCTCGACGTGCCGGGCACCTTCCGAACCACCGCCTCGACCTGCCGAGCGACGCCCTCCATCTGCTTCAGGTCGGTCCCGAGGACCTTGATGCCGACCGGTGTGCGGATGCCGGTCGAGAGCATGTCGATGCGGGCGCGGATCGGCTGCGTCCAGGCGTTCGACACGCCCGGGAACTGCAGCGCCTTGTCCATCTCGGCTTTGAGGCTCGCGAGCGTCACGCCCGGGCGCCACGCGGTCTTCGGCTTGAGGCCGATGATGGTCTCGGCCATCTCCATCGGCGCCGGATCCGTCGCGGTGTTGGCGCGACCGGCCTTGCCGTAGACCGAGGCCACCTCCGGGAAGGACTTGATGATCCGGTCCTGGGTCGCCAGCAGTTCGGCCGCCTTCGTCACCGAGATGCCCGGCAACGTGGTCGGCATGTACATCAGCGTCCCCTCGTTCAGCTCCGGCATGAACTCCGAGCCGAGCTGACGCGCCGGCCACACCGTGGCCGCCAGCACGCCGAGGGCCAGTACGATGGTCAGAACTCGGGCCCGCAGTACGCCGGCGATGAGCGGTCGGTAGAGCCAGATCAGGAGCCGGTTCACCGGGTTGCGGTTCTCGGGGACGATCCGCCCGCGCACGAACAGCACCATCAGGGCGGGGACCAGCGTCACCGACAGCAGCGCCGCCGCCGCCATCGCGAAGGTCTTGGTCAGGGCGAGCGGCCCGAACAACCTGCCTTCCTCGCCTTCCAGGGTGAAGATCGGCAGGAAGCTCACCGTGATGATGAGCAGCGAGAAGAACAGCGACGGGCCGACCTCGGCGGCGGCCTCGACCAGGATCTCGACGCGCGGCTTGCCCGAGGGCGCCCGCTCCAGGTGCTTGTGGGCGTTCTCGATCATGACGATGGCGGCATCGATCATGGCACCGACCGCGATGGCGATTCCGCCGAGCGACATGATGTTGGCGCCCAACCCCAGCGCCTTCATGCCCGCGAAGGCCATGAGGATGCCGACCGGCAGCATCAGGATGGCCACCAGCGCGCTTCGGACGTGCAACAGGAACACGATGCAGACCAGGGAGACGACGACGCTCTCCTCGACCAGCGTGTGCCGCAGCGTTTCGATGGCGGCATCGATGAGCTGCGAACGGTCGTAGACCGGCAGGATCTCGGTGCCGGCCGGCAGGCTCTTCGCCACCTCGGCGAGCTTCGCCTTCGCGTTCTCGATGACCCTGAGGGCGTTCGCGCCGAAGCGCTGCAGGACGATGCCGCCGGCGACCTCGCCCTCGCCGTTCATCTCGGTGATGCCGCGGCGCTCGTCCGGCCCGAGCTCGACCCGGGCCACGTCCCGGACCCGCAGCGGCGTGCCGCCGGAGGTCTTCAGCACGATGTTCTCGATGTCGGCGACGCTCCTGAGATAGCCGCGCCCCCGCACCATGAACTCGAACTCGGAGAGCTCCACCGTGCGGCCCCCGACGTCGGCGTTGCTCGTCCGGATGGCGTCCCGGAGCTTGTTGAGGCTGATGCCCTGGGCGCGCAGACGGTTCGGATCGACGACGACGTTGTACTGCTTCACGAAGCCGCCGACGCCGGCGACCTCGGCGACTCCCTCGGCGCGCGAGGCCCCGAAGCGGATTACCCAGTCCTGCAGGGAGCGCAGCTCGGCGAGCGTCCGCTCCCGGGCCACCACCACGTACTGGTATACCCAGCCGACCCCCGTCGCGTCGGGGCCCAGCGTCGGTGTGACCCCGGCCGGCAGGCGGCTCGCCGCGCCGTTGAGGTATTCCAGCACCCGCGAGCGGCCCCAGTACGGGTCGGTGCCGTCCTCGAAGATCACGTAGACGAAGGAGACGCCGAAGAACGAGAAGCCCCGCACGACCTTCGCCTTCGGCACGGTCAGCATGGCGGTGGTCAGCGGGTACGTGACCTGATCCTCCACCACCTGCGGCGCCTGACCCGGATACTCGGTGTAGACGATGGCCTGCACGTCCGAGAGGTCGGGGATGGCGTCGAGCGGCAGGGTGCGCAGGGCGACGACGCCCGCCGCCACGGCGAACACGGTCCCGACCAGCACCAGGACGAGGTTGCGGGCCGACCATCCGATGAGGCGCGCGATCATGGCTTGGCCTCCATGTTCGCGGCCTGCCGGTCGTCCGCCTTCGGGGACGCCATCGATTGCAGCGCGGCCTTCAGGTTGCTCTCGGCGTCGATCAGGAAGTTCGCCGCCGTGACCACCCGGTCACCGGCCGCGACGCCCTCGCGGATCTCGGTATAGCCCGGGCCGCGTGCCCCGATCTTGACCTCGCGCGGCTCGAACCGGCCCTCGCCGCGGTCGAGCAGCACCACCTGTCGCGCGCCCGTATCGATGACCGCGTCGTCGGGGACCGCCACGACGGGCTTGCCGGTCCCGGTGGCGATCTCGACCTCAGCGTACATGTCGGGCAGGAGCGCGCCGTCCGGGTTCGGCAATTCGATGCGGACCCGTGTGGTGCGGGTGTCCGGGTTCACCTGCGGGTAGATCACGCCGACCTTGCCCGAGAACGTGCGCCCCGGGGCCGAGCGGACCCGGAGGGTCACCGGCTGTCCGACGCGTACCCCGGCGAGGTCGCGCTCGGGCACGTCGGCCAGCACCCACATCACCGAGATGTCGCCGATGCGAAACAGCGTGTCGCCGGCGGCGGCCTTCATGCCCTCGATAGCCGAGCGCTGAAGCACGATGCCGTCCCGGGCCGACGACCAGGTGATGGCCATCGGCACCTTCCGGGTGCGCTCCATCTCGTCGATGACTGCCTCGGAGACGTTGAGGTTCTGCAGGCGCCGCCGGGCGCCGTCGAAGCCCGGGTTGGCGATGAGCTGGGCGGCCGCGGCGTTGATGTCGGGCGAGTAGATGTGGACCAGGGGCTGGCCCTTGCGGACCCGGTCGCCGGTGGTGACGTCCTCGACGTGGTCGACGTACGCGTCCGAGCGGGTTGCGATGACCGTCACGCGGCGCTCGTCGAGGGCGACGGTGCCGGGCACGCGCACGGGCTGGGCGACGACCCGGCGCTCCACGGTCTCGGTCCGGACGCCGGTGCGCTGGACCTTGCCAGGGGAGACGGTCACGACGTTGCCGCCCTCGTCCTCGCCGGCGTAGACGGGGATGTAGTCCATCCCCATCGGGTCCTTCTTCGGCATTGGCGAGGTGTCAGGCAGGCCCATCGGATTGCGGTAGTACAGGACGCGTCGTTCACCGGGGCTGGGCTTGGATGATCCGGCCGGCTGGCCGCCGTCCGCCATGCCGTGGGCGGCCACGTCGGCGGGCATGGCCTCCACGGCCTCGCCGTCGAAGCGGACGTCCTCGCTGGCGCGGACGGCCCGGAACTCGCGTCCGTCCGTCGTCACCATCGGCGCGAGCGAGTAGACCGGCTTGCCGTCCGGATCTTGGTAGTAGACGACCGGGCCGGACGGGGTGGCCCTCGTGACGCCCGCTGCGGGGGGCAGGAGATGCGCGAGCCCGTCGCGAGCCCGGTCCGCGAGCGCGGTCGGCAGCCCAGAGACCGCGCGTCCGGCGAGTTCCGACACGGCGGGGCCGTCGTGCCCCGCCCAATACCCGATGCCCGCGGCCGCGAGCGCGGCGAGGGCCCCGGCGAGCCATCCGGGCCGGCTCATTTCGCGGCCTGGACGATCAGGTCGCCCTCGACCGTGCCGGTCTCGCCCTGGACCTTGGCGGCCAGCGACAGGCGCCAGCGGCCCTGCATCCCGAGATGAGCCTTGAAGCGGTAGATGCCCGGTTCGGTCGACGGGACCTGCTCGACCTTGGTGGCCATCTCCTCCATGGCGTCCGGAGCCATGTCGAGGCGCTTGGCGAAGATCACGGCGTCGGTCACCGGCTTGCCGCTGCGCTTGTCGACGAGCCGGACGGCGAGGACGGCGTCCCCGACCTTCGCCTCCGGCTGGACGAGCTGGAACTGGTAGTCCTTGATGCCGGCGAGCGCCGGCAGAGCCTGGGCCGACAGGGCGGCGCCGAGCAGCGCAGCCGCGAGGGCGCGCGCGAAAAGATTCTTGGTCACTGCTGTGGTCTCCTGAACGCGATGTTTGCCGGCGCGCGGTCGCGCGGCATCGTGCCGGCGCTCACGCCGGCGGCATCGGGCTCAGGCTCGGGGGGGCTCGGGTAACGGTGGCCCGTGCACGCTGGCGAAGGATGCCGCATCGGGCCACGCCCGGCTCATCCGCGTCGCGACCGGCGCCGGGACGGACACCGCGGACGGCGGGATGGAAGCGATGCCGGCGAGGCATAGAGCCAGCAGCGGGCAACCCGCCTTGGCGCAGTCGGGCTTCGGCGTCTTTTCGGGCGGACAGCATGGCATGTCCGCCATGTCGATGTCCGCCATGTCGGCGTGGTCCGCGAGCGGCGTCGCCTTGTGCCCGACGCGTGCCTGCGCCGAGACGGACGCGCGCATGCCCACGACCGCCGTGGGGGCGGCCACCGGCGTCAGGGCGAGGCTGAGAACCGCAAGCAGCGGGAGCAGCCGCCGAAGGGCGAGCCAGAACGTCACGGATCCACGATGCCAGTTTTTCGGTCCTGGCGGAAGGCCAAGTGCTTCGACGGCATCAGAAGTCCCGGGTGGGACGCGTCGGCCGGTCGGCGGAAGGACGCCGGGGCATCCCGGTGATCGACCCGGTCGTCGAGCCGATCTCCACCGGTTCGACAGGACGGGGCGGCGTTCGGTGCGTCTGGGGTACGGTGCGGGACGGGACGTTGTCCATCCACCCCGCGAGCGCATAACCTGGCAGTGCGGCAAGCATTGCAATGCCGGCGAAGACGGGAAGGATCTTGGTTCTCATGACGGAACTCGATCGTTACTCGGAAGCTCGCGGCTCCTTTCCTTGAGTCCGTACGTCCCGCGCTCATCGTTACGACATTGCGCAAATTCTTTTTCGTGCTGCGGCCGGCGCCACCATACCCCGTCATCTTCGCCGACCGGCTTGGTACGCTCCTGGCTTGTTCGCTACCATCGGAGCAGGCGCGGTCCCAGGAGCGCCCCCGCCAGCGTGCACAGCGCGATGGTCCCCCCGTACCAGACAGCGACGAACGGCACGGTGTCGTCCATGCAATGCAGCGAGTAGCCGAGCGCGCTGACCGCGCCCGAGGCGAGGCCAACCAGGGCCCCCGCCCGCACGAGGTCCGTCGGCGCCCCGAACCGCCGGACAGCCCACGTGACGACGGCGAACGGCACGACGGCGATCAGGGGGATCGAGACGAGGCATTCGAGCCAGGTGTGGCCCGAGATCAGGCCGTGCCAGTGCTCGCGCGGGGTCATCGACAGGCTCGCCCCCGCGAGCGCTGCGACCGCGACGAACGGCAGGGCGGCGACCCCGAGATGGACGCGACTCTCGCCGCCGGGCCTCGCGACCCTGACGAGATACCGGAGCGCGAGGCCTCCGACCGCGGCCGCGAACGCGAACTTGAACGCGAGGAATAGGAGCGGGCGGGCCTGCATCAGGCCGGGGCGAACCCCTAGGACCGCGAGGGCGAGGCAGAGCGCGGCCGCGGCGCCGACGGCCACCGCCAGCCCAAGCCGGCGGGTCATCCACGGGGTCCGGACCGGCTCGCGCTCGAAGCTGCTGCCCAGGAGGCCGATGAGTTCGTCGGTCTTCATCGCGTCTTGCCCCCCACCAGGTTCGCCAGCGCCTTCAGGCCGCGATGCACGCTCACCTTGACCGCGGTTTCGGTCATGCCGGAGCGTTCGGCCGCCTCGGCGGTGCTCAGTCCCTCGACCTTCGTCGACCGGATCGCATTCCTCATCTTGGCCGGCAGGTGCGCGAGGAGGCGCTCGACGTCGAGCGAGCTCTCCGCCGCGACGTGGTCGTCATGGGCCACCAGCACGCCCGCATCCTCGACTGGGACGTCCGTCGTGGACGCGCGCGTGCGCCGAAGATGGTCGATGAGCTTGTACCGGGCGATGGCGTGGATCCACGGCGTCACGGGTTGCGTGACGTCATAGGTGTGCCGGCGCGTATGGATCACCATCAGTGTCTCCTGGACGAGATCCTCCGCCTCGGTGTCGCTCCGTCCGGAGCGGACCAGCTTGCCCTTGCAGTACGCGCGCAGATGCGAGCCGAGGCGCCCGAGGAAGCGCCGGTAGTCGGCCGCGCTGCCCCCGAGGCTGGCGATGAGCAGCCCACGCAGTTCCTCCTCCGCCCGGGGCACCAGGGCTAGACGAGCCTGTTCGTGGATGCCGAGCCAAAGCTCGAAGTCCGTCGCGTCATCCACCACCCCGCAATGCCCCTCGCGACCGCCGCGCCGTGCCGAATGGGGCGCACGTCGTCCGACGACCCGCGTCACGCGGTCGGTCGCCGGGACGCGGAAGGGAACCGCCCCACCGCTCGAAGGTCAGTCCGCAAACGGGGCCCGAAAGGTTACAGCGCCCTGGGCATGCCCTCACCCGCAGGCATGTGCGGCGAATTATTGCCAAGCCTGGGCGCCGTTCCTTAGACCGTCCCGGGTACGACGAGAGGGGGGCGGGCACGGGGCTCCCGAGGCTCCCCGCCCGCGTGCACCGTCCGCGATGATCAGTCTTCTGGGACTGCATCCGAGAGGGGCCTTCTCTCCGGTCCGCCGACGGCGGCGGGCTCGCCCCGGCACGACGTCCCGCTCGACGCCCTTTCCCCCATCCGAACCGGTCCGGGCGAAAGCCGGCCGTCCCGCAATCGACGCTTTCTTGGGAGTACGGTCATGCTCGAGGTGATCCCGAACTGGCATCCGGTGGTGGTCCATTTCACGGTCGCCCTCCTCATCACGGCCAGCGCGCTGTTCGCCGCAGGGACCCTGTTCAGGAAAGCGCCGACCGGCGCCGCGCTCACGACGGCCGCCCGTTGGAACCTCGCGATCGGCATCGCGGTCACGGTCGCGACCCTGGCCACGGGCTGGACGGCGTACAACACGGTCGCGCACGATGCGGCCTCGCACGAGAATATGACAGTCCACCTCCGCTGGGCCGTCGCCACCGCGTTGGTATTTCTCGTCGCCGGAGGCCTAGCCTGGCTGGAGCGCCGGAAGGATGCCGGAGCGGGCATCGCGCTGCTGGCGCTCCTCGCCGGGGGTACCGGAGCGCTCGCGGTCACGGGCTGGCTCGGCGGCGAGAACGTCTACCGCTACGGCCTAGGCGTCATGGCGCTCCCGAAATCGGGCGACCACGTCCACCCCGGAAGCGGCGGCCACTCCCATGATCATGCCCACGATCATGCTCACGACCACGCGCCCGCAAACGGGACAGCCGCGCCCGATGCCGCCTCAGGCCAGGCCGGGACCGCCCAGGCTCCCATCGTTCCGCACGACCACGCCGACGGCCATGAGCACAGCCACGAGCACGGCCAAGTACAGGATCAGGCCCCCGCGGAAGGTTCGGCGACGCCCGATGCCGCCGCTGGCAAGGCCGAAGCGGCTCCGGATGCCGCCGCTCCGCACAACCACGATCACGACCACGCGCACTGACCGGCGCGTCGCCGGTGCTGTTCCTGCTCGACGAAATGCGTCGTCGCACGTCGGTGCATTCGCGATCGCCTCCCCGAAACTGGCTTGTGGCGCAAATCCAACAGACTGTTCTTCCACGGCGCATGTCCGGTGCCGCGGATTGCCGCTTCCGCCAGGCCGTGCGAATGTCCGCCAAGATTAGGCCGGAGCCCTGATCATTGAACATCGTGCGCACATTGCTGCTTGCCGTGCTCGCCTTGGCCTTGGCCATCGCGCCGGCTGCGCCGTGCACGATGGGCCGGCATGCCGCGATGGCCGACCGCGTGGTCCCCGAGGTCGCGGGGGCGATGTCCCACGCACGTCACGCGCAGACACGCCAGGGCCGCGACGGTTCGGATGATGCCGCGCTTCACGCTGGATCCCAGGACGTGCCGGCCGCGACCGCCGGCGATGAGGGCTGTCCGGGACATCGGCACCGTTCGAAGCGCCCGGCCTGCCCGTCGCCGTGTTGCACCCTCGGCTGCCAAGCGGCGCTCCCGGTGGCGGTCTGGTTGGGCACGCCTACGGATTACCGTCCGTCCGACCGGGTCCTGATCGTCCAGGAGGACGGGGCCGTCGACGCGCATCCGCTCCGGATCGAGCGACCGCCGAGGCGGGGCGCCTGACGCACGGGCAGGTCTAGCGACCGCCCACGACCGCTTCGGCGGGACGAGCAACCATTCCGTTCGACGACCCGACGCCTCGGTCGGGCGCGACCCCGTCGCCGGCCCCGGCCGCGCGACCGGCGGCGCGCCGGGCCTCGCCGGCGGCCGTCCGCCTCATTCCAGGAAATCCACGATGTTCAAGTTGCCGAGACCGGCCGCGCTCGCGGCGGTCCTGCCGCTCGCCGGCTGCATGCCCGCGGCGGTGCCGGTCGGGCTCGTCCTGCCCTCGGAACCGAACGTGCCGGTCCCGCCACCCCGCTACGCGAAGGTGACCGCGGGCGTGCAGGATTTCCGTGTCGTCGAGCCCAAGGACTGGCGGGAGCTCAACCGGCAGGTCGCACCCAAGGCGGGGTCCGGCGGGATGGAAGGCATGCCGGGCATGGATGGGATGCCCGGGATGGGCGGCAAGCGCGATTCCGGAGGCCGATGATGCTCCGTCGCTGTAACCGAACCGCCTCGCATCCCGGACTATCCGACATGGGACGCACCACGACCGCGCCGGGACGAGCCGGCAGGACCGCGCGCGCGCCGGGCGACCCCGTCCGGGGGCATCCCGGGCGCATGGCCGCGAGCTTGGCCGTCACGGCCGCGCTCCTGGGAGGCTGCGCGAGCTTCTCGCCGGACGCGGGCCTCTCGGTCGCGGGCGACTACGCCTCGCTCGAACTGCGCAAGGACATCGTGAAGGGGGGCGATCAGGGGATCGCGCCGACCGCGGAAGCGCGGGTGAACGAGCTGCTGCGGCATCCCCTTACGGCGGATGGCGCCGTGCAGGTCGCCCTGCTCAAGAACAGGGGCCTGCAGGCCGCGTTCAACGATCTCGGCGTGTCCGAGGCGCAATACGTGCAGGCCACGCTGCCGCCCTCCCCGCGCTTCTCCATCACGCAGTGGGGGCTGGGGTTCAACACGGACATCGAGCGCTCCGTGGCCGCGAGCGTTCTGGAACTGGCGACGCTGCCGGTGCGCGCCGAGATCGCGCGGCAGCGGTTCAGGGCCGACCAGTACAACGCGGCCGAGCAGGTCCTGCGGCTCGGGGGCGAGGCGCGGCGGCAATACTACCGGACGGTGGCGGCCAACCAGGCGACCGCCTTCCTGGAGCAGGCCTTGGCGGCTGCCGGATCCGCCTCGACGCTCGCCACGCAGCTGGGCGAGACGGGCGCGCTGAACAAGCTGGAGCAGGCGCGGGAGCACGCCTTCTACAGCGAGCTGGGCGCGCAGCTCGGAAAGGCGCGGGTTCAGCAACGCGCGGAGCGCGAGCGCCTGACCCGCCTGCTCGGCCTCTGGGGGCGCGAGATCGACTTCCGGCTGCCGAACGGCCTGCCTGCCCTTCCGAAGCGCCTCGTGGACGGCCGCGCCATCGAGGCCGAGGCGGTGAGCAAGCGGGCCGACGTGCAGGCCGCCCGCTTCGAACTGCAGTCGCTCGTCGGGCAGTTCGGGCTGAACCAGGCCAGCGGCTTCGTCAGCGTCTTCGACGTCGGCTTCGCGAACCAGTTCGAGCGGTCGAGGACGTTCGAGAGCGGCTCTGCCCCGAAGGTCGACAAGAGCAGCCTGAACGGGTTCACGGCCGATCTCACCATCCCCATCTACGATTTCGGCACGACGGCGGTTCGCGGCGCGAAGGAGAGCTACCTCGCCACCGCCAACCGCCTGGCGGAGCGCGCGGTCAACGCCCGCTCCGAGGTCCGCGAGGCGTACCAGCGCTATCGCGGGCAGTACGACATCACCCGGCATTACCAGACCAGCGTTCTGCCCTTGCGCAGGACGATCCAGGACCAGGCGCTGCTCCAGTACAGCGGCATGCTCCTCGACGTGACCACGCTGATCGTCGACGCCCGGGCCAGGATCCTGAGCAACATCCAGGCGATCGAGGCCCAGCGCGACTTCTGGATCGCGGCGACCGACCTCAAGGCGGCCACCGTCGGCGGCGGGTTCTCGGCGGACAACTACGGCGGCGAGGCCGCCGGAGGGAGCCCGGGCACGAGCCTCGCCGTCGCGACGCCCGGCGGCTGACGCAGGCGCCCCGGTCCGCCCATGACATTCGGAGAGACATCATGACCGACATCTCGCGCAGAGGGATCCTGGGGGCTGGCGGCCTCGTGCTCGCCGGCACGTCCATGATCAGCGGGCGGGTCCAGGCCGCGGGCCTGCCGGAGGCCCCGATCATGGACAAGGCGACCATGCAGCCGCCGCTCTATCCGACCAGCGGGCCGGACTACCAGCCGGTGGTCACGCTCAACGGCTGGACGCTGCCGTGGCGCATGCGCGGCGACTGGAAGGAGTTCCACCTGATCGCCGAGCCGGTCGTGCGCGAGATGGCCCCCGGCATGAACGCGCGGCTCTGGGGGTACAACGGCCAGTCGCCGGGACCGACCATCGAGGCGGTCGAGGGCGACAAGGTCCGCATCTTCGTCACCAACCGCCTGCCGGAGGCGACCGCCGTGCATTGGCACGGGCAGACGCTGCCCAACGGCATGGACGGGGTCGCCGGGTTGACCCAACCCGGCATCCCGCCGGGCAAGACCTTCGTCTACGAGTTCATCCTCCGGCGCTCCGGCACCTTCATGTACCACCCGCACTCGGACGAGATGGTCCAGATGGCGATGGGCATGATGGGCTTCTTCGTCGTGCATCCGCGCGACCCGGCCGAGCGGCGGGTCGACCGCGACTTCGTCTGGCTGCTGAACGCCTACGACATCGAGGCCGGGTCCTACGTGCCCAAGGTCAACACGATGCTCGACATGAACATGTGGTGCTTCAACAGCCGCGTGTGGCCGGGCATCGACCCCATGGTCGCGCGCCAGGGCGACAAGGTCCGAATGCGCTTCGGCAACCTGACCATGACCAACCACCCGATCCACGTCCACGGCGTCGACTTCAAGGTCACGGGCACGGACGGCGGTTGGATCAATGAGGGCAACCAGCTGCCGGAGGTTTCGGTCGACGTCGCCGTCGGGCAGATGCGGGCCATCGAGTTCAACGCCGACAACCCGGGCGACTGGGCGATCCACTGCCACAAGTCGCACCACACCATGAACGCGATGGGCCACTCGGTCCGGACCTACATCGGCGTGAACCTGAAGAGCACCGCCAAGCAGATCCAGAAGATCGCGCCGGGCTACATGCCGATGGGCTCGACCGGCGGCGGCATGATGTCCGAGATGGAGATGCCGCTCCCCGAGAACACGCTGCCGATGATGACCGGCGCGGGCCCGTTCGGGTCCGTGGAGATGGGCGGTATGTTCACGGTCCTGAAGGTCCGCCCGGGCCTGGCGGCCGGCGACTACCGCGACCCGGGTTGGTACCGGCATCCGGAAGGCACACTGGCCTACGAGTGGACCGGCGAGCCGATGCCCGAGCCGGCACGCGCCCCGGACACGCCCAAGGGCCGGCGCGCCCGCCAGACCGACTTGCGTGTCGTCGACCCGCGCACGCGCCGGACTGCGTCGAATACGGGCGGCCACGAGCACTAAGCGGGCGGCCGCGGGCCGCCCGACGGCCTGCCGGGGCGCGTCGCGCGCGGCGGGCAGACCCGTTCGGAACGGGAGCGCTCCCTTCCGAAGTCCGCCGCGCCGGCCGCCGAATCCCCTCAACGGCGCCGGCGCGGCGGTTCGATGGACCCAAGGAGTAGAAAAGCCATGAGACGCAAGATCACGCTCGCCATCCTTTCGGCGGCCTTCCTGGCGGTCGCGGCACCGGCGTGGGCGCAGTCCGTGAAAGGGACGGTGACCAAGGTGGACCCGGCCGCCGGCAAGGTCACGCTGGACCACGCCGCGATCCCGAAGCTCGACATGGACGCCATGACGATGGCGTACCCGGTCAAGGATCCCGCGATGCTCAAGGATCTCAAGTCCGGCGACAAGGTCGACTTCGACGTCGCCGAGACGGGCGGCTCCTACACCGTCACGAAGATCCGGAAGGCGAAGTAGCGCCCTGGAACGAAGCCCTCCGCGCGGTCGTCGCCCGATCCCGTGCGGGGGCTTCTCAGCCCTGAGATGGAGCAACCATGCGACGCCTGATCCTGTCAACCGCGCTCGCCGCTGCCCTCGTCGGCCCCGTCCCGGAGCACGCCGGCGCGCAGCCCGCCCGGGGCGCGCCTGCGGCACTGGAACGGGCCCGCGACACGATGGCGAACCGGTTCCGGGACACGAAGCTGACCGGCGACCCGGACCGGGACTTCGCCGAGATGCTGATCGCCAGCTACGAGGAGACGCTGTTCCTGGCCAAGACGCAGCTCGACTACGGCGGGGACCGGCAGCTGCGCGAGATCGCGCAGAAGATCCAGGACGAGCAGCAGGCGAAGATCGACGCCCTGAAGCAGTGGCAGGTCCGCAGCCGCGAGGCCGGGTACAAGCCGCAGCCGAACCAGACGCCCTCGGGCGAGGGACCGCTGGACCGACGGGCGCAAACGGCCCCGACGCAAAGCCAGCCCGCATCGCCGCCCACTGCCGAAAAGGCGACGCCGCCGGCGCCGCCGTCCAACGCCCCTCTCGTCGCCGGGACCGTGAAGAAGGTCGACGAGGGTGCGGGCAAGGTGACCCTCGACCACGAGACCATCCCGAACATCGGGATGGACGCGATGACGATGGCCTACAAGGTCCAGGACCCCGCCCTGCTCAAGGGGTTGAAGCCCGGCGAGCGGGTGCGGTTCTCCGCCGACCGCGTGAACGGTTCGATCGCGGTCACGCGGATCCAGAAGGCCAAGTGATGGGCGGCGGACGACCCGGCTTGCGGGCCGCCGCTGCGGCGTCGGTCGTCCTCGGCGTTCTGCCCGATGTCGCCGACGTCGCAGCGGCGGGAGGGAGCCGGCGATGACGTATAAGCCCTACCCGCATGCGGATACCGACGGCTCGCTCGGCCGCGGCCTCGCGGTGCTCCGCGCGAAGGTCGCCCGGCGCCTCGCGCTGGGCCTCTATGCGGAACAGGTCTCGATAGGTTTGCGGCGAGACCTGACGGTCTCCGTCGATCCGCCCGCCGCCAAGATACCTGTCTCACTGCGGCGTTTCCGCGAGGCCGACCTTCCGGCACTCTTCCCCGCTGGGTGCGATGCCGCGGCCCGGAGCGAACGGGCCGACGTCGAGTGGCGACTGCGCGCTACAGCGCACGGCATCCTGCCGAGCCACGGCTTCGTGGCCGTCGATCAGCGCTCGGGCCGTCCCTGCCATATCCAGTGGCTCACCGAGCCCGGCTACGGGGATGCGATCCGGCGGGCCGGCGCCCTGCCGGCTCTGGCCGCCGAGGAGGCCATGCTGGAGAGTGCCTTCACGCCGGTGGATTACCGCGGCCTGGGCATCATGGCCGTCGCAGTGCATCTCATCGCCGAACACGCGGCAGCCCTCGGCAAGCGCTATCTCGTGGCTTACGTCGACGTGGGCAACACCGCCTCCCTTAGAGGCGTCGAGCGGGCCGGCATGATCCCCTGGTCCACCCGGACGAGGCGGCAGTTCGGCTTCGGGCTCGTCCGCACCGTTCGGTTCGACACCGGCGCGGCGAGCGCGGGTTCCAGCACCCCCTCCTCCCCGGAAGACCGAGTCGGCAGGGTCCGGGACGGGCCAGAGAGCTCCCCGGCGAAAAGGCCGGACTGACCGCGTCGGCAGGCCGCCGGCCCAATCCGTCATGACCGTTCGGGTGGCGATGCCCTTCCGGCACTTTCTCGAAAGCACATGCCGAACTTTTTCATGACGGCGGTCGACGCCATCCACGCGCTGACCCACAGGCTCACCGGGCTCGATTATCCGCATGGCCACTGGTGGGTCGTCGCCGATGCCCTGCTCATCTTCGTCGTGGCGCCCGCGTGGACAGCGTGGCTCGTGGGCCGAGCGGCGCTGCGCCGTCGCGGAACGGCGGCGGGCGGCTTGCGTGCCACGTCCGTCTGGCAGGCGCTCCGGAGTGGACCGTCCCGCAGCCCGTGGCGCGCAGGCGGATGGCTACGGCCCGGCCGGCGCCTGGAGGCCTACGTCCTCCGTGCCACCCTGGGCATCCAGGTCCGCCTGGTCTTCCTGTCCCTCGCGACGCTGCCGGCGGCGTGGCTCATCCTTGAGATCCCCAAGCACATCATCAACCATGCGCTCGCCGACGCGCATGGCGACGGGCATCCCGGCATGACGTTCCTGGGGCTCCCCCTCGGCCGCACGGAGCTCCTGTTCGCGCTGTGCGCCGGCTACCTCGCCGTCCTGACCGTGAACGGGCTCCTTAAATACGGGGCGAACCGGGTCCGCGGGCGCGTCAACGAGCGAATCGTGCGCCGCCTGCGTCTCGCCGTCCTGCGGCGGGCCCGCACGGAGCGCTCGGCCGAGCGCCGAACGACGCTCGCGGCCGTCGCGGTCCAAGAGGTCGAGCCCATCGGCTACTTCGGCGGCAGCCTTGTCGCCGTGCCGATCGTCCAAGGCGGTGTGCTGGTCACGAGCGTCGCCTTCCTCCTGCTCCAGGACGTCGCCCTCGGCCTCGCCGCGCTCATCATGCTGCCGGTGCAGCTCACCGTCCTGCCGCGCCTCCAGGCCCGCCTGAACGCGCGAGTCCGGCAGCGCGTCATCGCCACGCGCACGCTGGGCGCCCACGTCACCACCCCACCCGTCTCCGAGCGAGACCGGGCCGCCTCGTCCCTGCGGCAGGGGATGGCGCACGTCGAGGAACTCGAACGGGTGCGCGTCGCCATCAACGACATGAAGGGCGGCATCAAAAGCCTTTACAACTACACGTCCAATCTCACGCCGTTCTTCTTCTTCGCGATCGGCGGCTACCTCGTCGTCCAGGGGCGCCTCTCCCTCGGGGCGCTCGTGGCGGCGCTCGCCGCCTACAAAGAAATCGCGCCAGCCCTGCGTGAGCTGTTCGACTTCGCTCAGGATTGGTCCGACGCTGGCGCGCGTTTCGCGGAGGTCACGCGAGCCCTCGCACATCCCGACACTACGAAATCGCACCTCGTGGAAGCCGATGCTCCACGACAGGCCGCATGATCGCAATCCTGGGTATCCACGACCGTTCGGTCCACCGGTGAGGTGGAGGAACAACCGGCCCGGGTCGCACCGGGACGTTGATGCCGGATCCTTGGAGTGGGCCCCTGGGGGTGGACGGATTGGGCGAGGCTGATTGACCGAATGGCTGGGTCTTCAGAGGATGAAGACCATGGCACGACACCGTTCCCACAGCGTCGCGTTCAAGCGTCAGGTCGCGCAGGAGTACCTGTCCGGCGAGACGCTGCACGGCCTGGCCAAGCGCCACGATCTCTCGCGCAACCTCGTGCGGGTCTGGGTGCAGAAGTACGAGACCGGCGCGTTCGACGACGACGCGGCCGCCGCCGACACGATCCAGGCTTACGAGGCGCGCATCGCCGCGCTCGAACGGCTCGTCGGCCGGCAAGCGCTTGAGCTTGAGTTTTTAAAAGGGGCTCTGCGTCAGGGACTGCCGCCGAGAAGCGGGCCTACGTCCGTGATCACCGGCCCGGCAGCCTCTCCGTCGCTGAGGGATGCCGGCTGATGGGTCTGGCGCGCTCCACCTACTACGACGCTCCGACGCGGGCTGCCGACGACACCGCCCTCGTCGAGGCCATGGCGGCGATCTGCGACGCGTTCGAAGCGTACGGCTGGCGCCGCGTCCAGGCGGCCCTGCGCCAACAAGGATGGCGGGTGAATCACAAGAAGGTCCGCCGCCTCATGCGCGCGCATGACCTGCAGCCGCGTGTTCGGCGCCGCTACGTCACGACCACAGACAGCGATCACGAGAGCCCAATCTTCCCGAACCTGGCCCGGGACATCGTGCCGAACGGGCCCAATCAGCTCTCTCGTCGCGGATCTGACCTACGTCGCGGTGATGGGCGGCTTTGTCTACGTCGCGATCATCCTAGATGCGTGGTCGCGACGCGTGGTCGGCTACGCGCTCGGCCGGTCGATCGACGCCCGCCTGACCATCGCGGCTCTGCGCGCGGCGATCGAGCGACGTCGGCCGGTGCTGGGACTGACCCACCACACGGACCGTGGCAGTCAAGGTAGATTCAGGTGGTCGTTGCAACAGCCTGGGGAGGGCAGTTGCAATGGCAGGTCAACGGCGTTCGGATCGGGCACTTCGGGGCAAGCTGAAGTCGCCGGGGCGACCTCCCGTGGCACGGCGGGAGCATCGACGCCGGTTCTGGCTGATGATCGCGTCAGGTCTATCGAGCGAGGACGCTGCGATGGAATGCGGGATCTCACAGCCGGTCGGTACCCGCTGGTTCCGGGAGGCGGGTGGGATGCCGCCCTCGCATCGCTCGCCCACGTCGCCGTCACCTTCAGAACGCTACCTGTCTTTCACTGAGCGTGAGGAGATCGCGCTGTTGCGAGCGCAAGGCCACGGTGTTCGCGAGGTGGCGCGTCGCCTGGAGCGAGCGGCCTCGACCATCTCGCGGGAGCTGCGGCGGAATGCAGCGACCCGGTGTGGTAATCTGGACTATCGTGCCACGACCGCGCAGTGGCATGCCGAGCGTGCGGCGCGTCGGCCGAAGCAGGCGAAACTGGTCGCGAACGCAGCCCTGCGGACGTATGTGCAGGACCGGCTCGCCGGCGCTATCGTCGCTCCCGATGGGACCGCGCTCCAGGGGCCGGCCGTGCCCTGGAAGGGACGGCGACACGGGCCACGTCAGCATCGGCGCTGGGGTATGGCTTGGAGCCCGCAGCAGATCGCCGAGCGCCTGCGGCTCGACTTTCCGGGCGATAAGACGATGCGCATCAGCCATGAGGCCATCTACCAGGCGCTGTACGTTCAGGGTCGAGGTGCGCTGAAGCGCGAACTGACCGCGTGCCTGCGCACAGGACGAGCTCTGCGGGTGCCCCGGGCACGCAGCTCTCGTCAGGGCAAATCGTTCATCACCCCTGAAGTCCTCATCAGCGAGCGGCCGCCCGAGGTACAGGATCGCGCCGTGCCGGGGCATTGGGAAGGAGACCTCATTCTCGGGCTGCGCAGTTCGGCGATCGGCACCTTGGTCGAGCGCACGACGCGCTTCACAATGCTGCTGCATCTTCCGCCGATGGCGGGGCACGGTATGGCGCCGCGTGAGAAGAACGGGCCGGCGCTGGCGGGTCATGGCGCCGAGGCGGTGCGCAATGCGATCAGCCGCACGGTCACGAACCTCCCGGGGCAATTGCGGCGCTCGCTGACCTGGGACCAAGGAGCGGAGATGGCAGAACATGCGCGACTGCAGATCGACACGGGCTTGCAGATCTACTTCTGTGATCCACGATCACCCTGGCAGCGCGGCACGAACGAAAACACCAACGGCCTACTCCGGCAGTACTTCCCCAAAGGAACCGACCTCGGTGCTCACCGTCCCGACGATCTGGCGGCCGTCGCTGCAGCACTCAACGGCAGACCGCGCAAAACACTGGGATGGAAAACGCCTGCCGAGGCCCTCGACGCGATCCTACGATCCGGCCATGCTGGTGTTGCGACGACCAGTTGAACCCGGGCAATACGCTGCCGAGGCGTATCGGAAGGTGTTGGCCGAGCATGGGATCGTCGGTTCGATGGGCCGGCGCGGCAACCCCTACGACAACGCCAAGGCCGAGAGCTTCATGAAGACGCGTCACAGTCGAAGGAGTGTACCCGATGGCGTTTGAGACCTTCGCCGACGTGGCGGCCGAACTGCCGCGCTTCATCGAAGAGGTCTATAACACTCGCCGCCTGCACTCCGCACTGGGTTATCTGAGCCCCGTGCAGTTCGAGGAGCAACACGCCCAGCAGACGGTCAAAACCGCCGCCTGATCGTGCCCACCGTCAGGGGCCCACTCCAATCTTAGGGTGCCAAGCGTCAGATTTTGACCGCTAGTTACGCTGTTGCCGAGGTGTGATCGGCTTGGCGATAGCGAGCACACCTTTCAAGCCGCTTCCGAATCGGGCGATCGTCTCTCGGTGGCCTCGCAACTCGCTGTATGGGAGATACCGGAGATCCAGTTCCGCCACGCGGGAAAATGCCGGCCGCGCGAATTGCGCGCGGACATCACCTTCGCGATCATCCGGGGCGACGAGGAAGAAGTTTCGAGCGGTGGCGCCCTCGACACCTAGTGCGAGGTCGAGCATGCGAACGATGCCCGAGTAGATGCTGGTCGAGTGCTCCACCTCGAAGGCGGCTGCGACGTCGCGGCTCCCCTTCTCGATCCAGATCACGTCGATCAAGCGAATCGTCTCGATCGAGCCCTTTGCGGCCAAGCTGTCCGGAAGGCGTTCGAGGCAGCCATCTGACAATCGGCCCGACGCATATGGGCGGTTGCCGTCGTTCGAGGCGATCCAGACGTCATAGTCGAGGGCTAGGCCCAGGTCGCGAAGCCAACCCTGGACCTCGGTGTGCGTGTGGTCGGCATCGCGAGCGGCTTGGACCGAACGTGACGCCGTCGCGGCTTCCGCGCGGACGCGCTCGAGATCCTCTCGCCAGCGCGCCAGCGCTCCGTCGTCGCCGTGTTCCGGCAGTGGATAGCGCCCCGATCCAACGTCGAACAAGAACCCTCCAACGGCCCCGAAATCGTTCGACAGCAGCGACCGATGAGTGGCGTTGATCCCCAAGATGCCACGTCGCATCGCGAGGTACTCATCCCAGCGGCCGAGCTTCACCTTCGCGCCCGTGAGCGCGTTGTAGCCCTTGACGATGGCGGTGTTGAAAGGTGGCACCCAGGTCGGATGCAGGAAGTAGAGGAGGTTCGCCGCGGCCGGGCCCAGACCCTTGATCTGCGCTTGGTCGAGCGCTTGGACCGCGGTCAGCACCTGCGCCTCGGCGTTGCAACACAGGCAGGCGTCGAGGAAGCGCCCGAACGCGAGTTGGTTGGGTCGATCCTCGTAGATGTCGGGGATGCGCAGCTTCGGCTTCCAAAGGAATGCGTGATCGGCACCCTTGAACACTTGACGCTGTTCGGCGATCGAGTGGACGACGGTCTCCAGAGAGGAGCCCCGATAGGCATTGCCGAACGTGTCTGCTTGAATCTCGTCCACGACGGCCTGGAGGCCGCGTCGGATGGAGCGGAAGTTCTTGATGCGCTCCTCCCACAGGAACCACGTCCGATACGATGCGCCAGGGTCATCGCGCCAGTACCGAACGAGATTCGCTACCAATGCGCTGTCCACGTGCCCACCCGTCTCTTCCGCGCTGTCGATTATGTCGTGTCAGGCGGGGGCAAGCCACGGTGGCGGGACGTACCATGCTGGAGATCTTGCAAAGGACAGCCGATTGTCGCGTTCCTGCAACGGTCAGGTTGCGATGACGACAATGTAAGGCTTCATACCGTCGGACCCACAAGTCACGGATGACAGCCTAAAGACATTGGCAAATCAAAGCGTATAAGGCGCCTGACCACCTGGGCCCATGAGAAATCAGCAGGCCACTCAGCGATTTTCCTGCGGCATCGACAGGGTCGGTTGACCGAACCACAGGAAAGTCGATGATCGCGGGAGAACGCTGCACGGTGATCCGCAGAATTTAAACGCGTGTTTTTGCCGGTCTCGGCAATCGGCCAGCGGGCGCGCCTTTTCACTTAATGAACCCGCTGCCGACCGTAGCCGGTAACGGCTCAGTTGTTGATGGCCCAATCGTTCGATCTGAGTGGCAGCTCGATGCGCACCAAGTTCAAGATGCTACAATCGCAATCTTGACTGCCGAGCTCGGACCCGCTCAGTTTAAATAAGCGAACCGGGTTAGACCTTTCTTGGGAAGTCTCAGATCCTTCTCACGAAATTTGGAATGCCAACCAACTGTCCGGCTTTATGGGCGTGCATCCGACTTTATGGGTGGTCCGACAACGCCCCGGCGGCAGCGATGCGTCCCACGCCACCTTTTCCGACATGAAGATCAAGGTCAGGTCGTTGAGAACGTAGGACTGTCCCGAGGTCGGCTCTGGCCGCGTCTCGGCCCGCCGACGCCCGCGGCGACCGCGTCTGCGGGACCAGCCAGGAGCTAGAGCGCTTCCTCCTCGCCGCTCCGTCGCCGGCGCCGACGTCAGGCTCGACCTCGCGCAGGCGACCCCTATGCAGGTGGCGCGCGATCCGGGCCGTGACCGGCGAGGATCCCGGCCCGATGTCGCCGCTCCACGGCTTCGGCGACCACGAATACTTCGCCGCCCTGCGCACGAACTCGACCACGGCCGCGTGCCACGCCCGGCTCTCGGCGGCTTAACGCACTCTCGCTTTGACGTTGACCCGGATCTGCCCGAGGCGCCGCTCCTGTACATCGGGCAGCTATGTGCTAGCGAGGCGCATCAACGAATAGTAATTTCATCCTAGTGCGAGAGGATCGGATAGCGCTACACATGCGCTACATCCAGCATCGGGTCGAAAAGGCTTCGACGCGAAGGCCGTCCGCACGATCCTGCGCATCCGCAAGCAGGATCACAGCGAGCGTCAGGAGCAGGAGGCGATCCTCGAGCTCTACATGCAGGCCCTCGGCATGGCGTAGCCGGACCGGGCGAAAGCCCGGTTCATCCCCACTGCGGCCATCGTCCGGGGGTGCGGGACCGCGGCGGGGGCATCGACGAAGCCCGACTCGGATCGTGCGGCTCGCGGGAGCCCCTCGTCGAGGCCCGCTGACCCGGGCAGTCAGGATGGGCGTGCGAGAGATGGCGCCCTCCACGCGCTCCGCCTCGCGGGCAGGACCATGCGACGCTCAGTGGGCCTCCGCGGCGGCCGGAGAGGCCGGCACGTCGAGGCCGAGGGTGCGGCCGGGGTAGCCGGCGGCATCCCAGTAGCGGGTCTCGCCCACCGTCTGGTAGGCGAGCACCGTGACGTGGCCGGCCGCGTCCGGCTCCGAGCGCAGCTCCGCCCGAGCGAAGGTCGGTGTGCCGCCATTCGCCAGCGCCTCGGTCAGGACGCGTCCGACCAGCCGGCCCTTGCCGGGAATCGTCAGGCCCAGGAGTTGGGCGATCGTCTTGCCGAGATCTGCGTTGCTCGCCGGCACCGGGCTCCGCAGGCCGGCCCGGAAGCTCGGTCCCATCGCGCCCATGACGTTACGGGTATCGGCGCGGGAGAAGCTGCCGTGCATGCCCTGCCCCTGCTGCAGCCCGGTATCGGAGACTTCGACCCCGCAGGTGGTCGGGTCGGCGCAACCGGTCGAGAAGCTCCGGAAATTGACCACGATCGCCGGCATCGGCGTCAGCGCCGACCCGTCGAGGGCGATCGCCGCGAGGGGCAGCGTTCCCGGGATCGGGCCGAGGGCCGCGCTGACGAACAGGCCGCTCACGTAATCTTGGCGGGCCAGGACCTCGACCACGCGCTTCGCCAGCGCCCGGTCGCCCTCCGGCAGGTAGACCAGATCCGAGCCGCCGTTGGCCGCGACTACGACCGCCGGCCTGGCCGGATCCGTACCGATCAGGCCGTTGGCCCGGCTCGGGAAGGCGTCAGGACCGAGCTTGGCGCCCTTCGCGTCCGGGTCGAACAGGCAGAGCCCAAGGTCGTGTGCGAGATCGACGGCAAGGAAGCCGGGCGGAAGCTGGCCTTTCGGAACACCGCGGTAGGTCTGCGACGCGGCGAAGCTCGTCGCGCTCTCCTTTGAGATGGTCGAGAAGCCGTGATCTGAGGTGACGATCACGTCGGTGCTCTCGGCGAGGCCCTGCGCTTTTAGCGCGGCGAGCAGCGCGGCCAGGTTGGAATCCGCGTTGCGGATCGCCGCGAGGCTCGTCAGTCCGTTGATCCCCGGCACCAGCCGGCCGAGACTATCGCCCTGATTGTGCTGCGTCCCGTCGGGGTCGCGCGACCAGTAGACAAGCACGAACGGCCTTCCGCGGGCCTTGAACAGCGGCAGCACCGCCTTGGTGGCCACGTCGGTGAAGTAGGCCTGCTGCTCGACGTTGGCGGCGAGCGTCCCGGGCACCTCGGCGGTGCCGGACTGGCCGTTCTCGCCCCGCGTTGGCGCCTGCAGCGGCAAGCCGGCCGCGGCGAGGCTTGCGCGGAGGTCCTCGCTCAGCGGGATGCCGCCGGCTCGGCCCGTGCTGTCGTCGACCAAGACGCTGTCTTGCCCGGAGCGCCTCGTGTGGTCGAAGACCAGCGAGGGGCCAAGCTTGCCGATGCTGGCGGTCGAGAGGCCCTGGGCGTGCGCCGCCCGCAGGATCGTCTCCTCATTGAGGTAGTTGCCGGCGAAATGCGCATCGACGTCGCCCAGGACCGGGTCGCTCTCCAGGAACGGCGTGAGGCTCTCGCCCGCCCCGGGGACCGGGAAGGCGGCGTAGATCGTGTTCCCGAACTGGCCGGTATCGCCCAGCATGTGGCCCGTCGCCATGGCGGTGGCGTTCGGCATGGTGAAGGTCGGGAACAGGGAGTGGGTGTTGATGAACCGCACCCCGGCCTTCATCAGGCCGTCCATGGCCGGCGTGGTCGCGGCGCTGACGAGTCCATCGCGCAGCCCGTCGGCGATGAACAGCACGACGTTGCGGGCCTGCGGCTCGGCGCGGGCCGGCCCGGCGATGCTCAGGCCGACGAGGCAGGAAACGAGGGCGCGCCGCATACCGAATCTCCGAGTGATCCGGTCCGCGGCGTGAGCCCGAACGATGACAGGCGCGTGACGGATCCCAGGATTCGTGTCCCAAGGATCTGCCGGAAGGATCCCCCTCCCGGCGGGAGGGGAACGGTCTCAGGCCGCGCGCTTGGCGCGGTTCAGCAGCTTGCGGTTGACCAGCACCTCGGCGATCTGGACGGTGTTCAGCGCTGCGCCCTTGCGCAGGTTGTCCGAGACGCACCAGAAGTTCAGGCCGTTCTCCACCGTCGCGTCCTCGCGGATGCGCGAGATGTAGGTCGCGTCCTCGCCGGCCGCCTCGTGGGGCGTCATGTAGCCGCCGTTCTCGCGCTTATCGATCACAAGCACGCCGGGGGCGGCGCGCAGGATCTCGGTGGCCTTCTCGGGGGAGAGCGGACGCTCGAACTCGACGTTGACCGCCTCGGCGTGGCCGATGAAGACCGGGACGCGGACGGCGGTCGCCGTCAGCTTGATCTTCGGGTCGAGCATCTTCTTGGTCTCGGCGACCATCTTCCACTCTTCCTTCGTGTAGCCATCCTCCATGAACACATCGATGTGGGGGATGACGTTGAAGGCGATCCGCTTGGTGAATTTGCCGCCCTGCTTGATCTCGCCGGCGGTGAACACGGCGCGGGTCTGGTTGAACAGCTCGTCCATCGCCTCCTTGCCGGCGCCGGAGACCGACTGGTAGGTCGACACGACGACGCGCTTGATCGTCGCCGCCTCGTGCAGCGGCTTGAGCGCGACGACCAGCTGCGCGGTCGAGCAGTTCGGGTTGGCGATGATGTTGCGCTTGCTGAAGCCCACGATCGCGTCGGCATTCACCTCGGGCACGATCAGCGGCACGTCGGCGTCGTAGCGGAATGCCGAGGAGTTATCGATCACGACGCAGCCCTGCTGGCCGATCCGCGGCGACCACTCCTTCGAGGTCTCGCCGCCTGCCGACATGAGGCAGATGTCGGTGTCCGAGAAGTCGTACGTGTCCAGCGTTTTGACCTTGAGCGTCTTGTCGCCGTAGGAGACTTCCTGACCCTGGCTGCGGCGCGAGGCCAGCGCCACGACCTCGTCGGCGGGGAAAGCCCGCTCGGCCAGGATATCGAGCATCTCGCGGCCCACGTTGCCCGTGGCGCCGACGACGGCGACCTTGTAACCCATCTCTCGTCTCCGCGCGGAAAACCCCGACCGATCCGGGTGCCGCGCCTGTGCCAGTGCAATCGGCCGAAGGATCGTTCGTGCCGGACGAGCCCGCCAAACGGGCTCGGCCGCAGACCCCGTCCTCCGCGGAGGTGGGGGCGACGGCCGGGTCGAGCAAGGCGCGCATGGGCGCGCGCTGTCAAGGCCGCCGAGGGCGCAACACTCGATTCACCCTGTGGCCGGAAACCCGGCGACGGCCGCCGGCACGGAAAGGGAATTCAATCCTTCGGCGCGATCCTGGCCGCCCATCCCGCGGCCCGCGGTCGCTACGGAGAACGCTCCTGACCGGAACAGCGCCCCTCGTCGATCGGATCGGGTTCGGAATCCCGGGCGGCCGGGACGCGCGCGCGCCGGACGCGCCGGGCTCCCCGGCCTCTCTGGGCCTGCGCATCGCCCTTGCCTCAGCGGCGATCGCCCTGCTCTGGGCCCTCCCCCGCTGGCCCGGCGCGATCCCGGCGCTCGCTCCGCCGGCCGCGGAAACCCCCTTCGTCCCCTCCGTGAAGGCCTCGCCGGCGCCGCCCGCGGCCGCGATCGCTCAGTTCGGTCTCGCGGAGCCGGGGCTCGATCCGGTGCGCGTCACCGCCCGGGTCGATCCGCGGACCGGGCTACGCGAGGACACGCTCACTCGCGGCGACGTCGCGGCGATCGAGGCGCCGGCCCTGCGGGTCCAGCTCACTCGCGGACCTCAGTCCGGCGCACCGCCGACGCTCTTCGTCCTGATGGCCCGGCGCGCCGCGAACGGTCCGGCCCTCGACCGGCCCGCTCTGGCGGTCGCACGGACCGGCGCGCGCAGCCAGATCCGCACCAAGTTCGGCGCGGTCGAGACCTTGGACGTGACCTTCGCGGGCCCTTCGCAGCGTACCTGCACCGGCTTCGTCACCCGCGACACGCCGTTCCAGCTCGACGGGTGGCTCTGCGCCCCCCTGGCGCGCCCGCCGGAGCCGCAGGCGATCGGCTGCATGCTCGACGCGCTGAGCCTCGTCGATCTCGCGGATGCCGACACCACGGCGGCGTTCGGGGCCGGGCCCGATCCGGCAGGCGCATGCCCGGCGACGGCTGGGACAGAGCCTCCCGGACGGGCCGGATCGCTAATACGGCGGCCGCGAAATAAAAAATGAGGCTGGAGTGTGGCAAAACGCACAAGCTGAGCCATAATTGCGGAACAACAGCCTCGCCCAAGCGTCTTATCGTCAAAGGCGGCGAACTGTTAAGCTTCGGCCGCCATACTGATGGCACTCAAGGACAAGGTTGGCCATGCGCTCGCTTAAGATCGCCCTTCTCGGCGTCGTCGCCGCCACCGGCCTCGGCGCTCTGGCCTCCGCGCCCGCCCAGGCCCAGGATGGCTACGTGCCCGGCCCGATCTACCGGGTCAGCCGGCCGCTGCCGATCCGCGTTCGCCCGCGCAGCTGGCTGGACGCCGGCAACGTGCCGCTGACCTCGAACGTTCCGGGCGCCGGCGGCTCGCGCAACCCGGCTCTCAATCCCTACCTGATCGCGGCGTCGAACCAGCTGACCCCGCCCTATGGTCCGACGGATCGCTTCGGCCGCGGCATCCTGCCGGACCCGATCACCAACGGGCCGTTCATCGGCGCCCGCTCCTCGGCGATCCGCAACGTCGACCTGTCCTTCGTCGACCGACTGGATCCCACCTCGCCGCTCTACGGCCGCCCCTACTGAGGCGACCCGCCAGGCAGCATACCGTTCGCGAAGCGCGGGTCCTCAGGCCCGCGTTTTTCGTTGGCGGTCTAGCCCGGCCGCGCCTTCACCGAGGCCGGATATCCTGTATGCCAGGGGCCGCGGGAGCGCGTGGGCTGCCGAGGCCGGGAACTGTGCCATGAAGCCGTTCGACTGGGTGACCGGATATCCGTCGCTGCGGATGCCGATGTTCGGGCGCAACTGCGTTGCGACCTCGCACGCGCTGGCGGCGCAGGCCGGCATTCAGATGCTCCAGGCCGGCGGCAACGCGGTCGACGCCGCGATCGCCACGGCGGCCGCCAAGACCGTCACCGAGCCGTGCAGCAACGGCCTCGGCTCCGACGCCTTCTGCATCCTGTGGGACGGGAAGGCGCTGCACGGCCTCAACGCCTCCGGCGGGGCTCCGGCCGCCTGGAGCCGCGACTACTTCCTGAAGAAGTACGGCGCCGCCGAACGGCCGCCGATGCGCGGTTGGGATTCCGTCACCGTGCCGGGCGCGGTCGGCGCCTGGGCAGCACTGAGCGAGCGCTTCGGCCGCCTCCCCTTCGCTGACCTGATGCAGCCCGCGATCCGCATCGCCGAGCGCGGCTACCTGGCGCCGATCGTGGTCCAGCAGAAATGGGCGGCCGCGGCCCGAATCGACGCGATCACCCGCCAGCCGGGCTTCTCCGAGTTCTTCCTGCCGCGGGGTCGGGCGCCGGATGTCGGCGAGCTGGTAACGTTCCCCGGTGCCGAGAAGACTCTGCGGCTGATCGGCGAAACGAAGGGCGAGGCCTTCTACCAGGGCGAGATCGCCGAGGCGATCGCCGCGCACGCGCAGGCCCACGGCGGCGCGATGACGGCCGCAGACCTCGCGGCGTTCCGCCCCGAATGGGTGACGCCGACCGCGAAGGATTACCACGGCTACACGCTGCACGAGATCCCGCCGAACGGCCAGGGCATCGCGGCGCAGATCGCGCTCGGCATCCTCGAGCAGTTCGACCTCGGCGGCCTGCCGGTGGACGGGCCGGACGCGCAGCACCTGCAGATCGAGGCGATGAAGCTCGCCTTCAGCGACACCTACCGGTACGTCGCCGACCCGCGCGGGATGGAGGTGACGCCGGAGGCCATGCTCGACCCCGCCTACCTCGCCGAGCGCGCCAAGCTGATCGACCGGAACCGAGCCCAGGTCTTCGGGCCGGGCAAGCCGCCAGCGGGCGGGACGATCTACCTCACCGCGGCCGACGAATCCGGCATGATGGTGAGCTTCATCCAGTCGAACTTCATGGGCTTCGGCTCGGGCGTCGTCATCCCGGGCTGGGGCATCTCCCTGCAGAATCGCGGCTACGGCTTCGTGCTCGATCCGGAGAGCCCGAACGTGGTGGCGCCCGGCAAGCGCCCGTTCCACACCATCATCCCGGGCTTCCTCACGAAGGACGTCGCCCCGGTGATGAGCTTCGGCGTGATGGGCGGCAACATGCAGCCCCAGGGGCACGTCCAGACCCTGGTGCGGATGATCGACCACGGCCAGAACCCGCAGGCGGCCTGCGACGCGCCCCGCTGGCGGGTGAACGAGGGTCTCGACATCAACGTCGAGGCGGCGATGCCGGGACCGACGCTGGAGCGCCTGAAGGCCCTCGGCCACCGGCTTGAGGTGATCGAGGACAGCTACCAGGATTTCGGTGCCGGCCAGTTCATCTGGCGGATGGGCGATCCGGCCGTCGAGGGCTACGTGGCGGCGAGCGACCCGCGCCGCGACGGGCAGGCCGCCGTCTGGTGAGGCGCTACTTTACTTGGAGGCTGTCCACCACCTGGCGGAACTTGGCGAGGACGCCGTCGCGCTGATCCTGCCGCACGACGCCGAGGGCGCGAAGATAGCCATCCGGTGCGAACCGGATGGTCTGCATGACCACCACGGGCTGGTTGGTCGGCTGATCGAGGGCGCGGGCCACGATCTCGTGCCAGTCGACGCCGTTCGAGCGGTAGCTCTGCGCCCGCTCGATGACGAAGTCCTTCATGGTCTGGTTCGAGGCCAGGGCGGCGCGGGCGAAACCGTCCCGTTGCTCCGCCCCGGGCGGCTGCTGCACCGCCTGCGCCAGGACGAGGATCGGCTGCTCCAGATTCTGCATCTGGTCCTTGGGCCCGCTGGTGAGGAGGACCGAGTTACCGGCCATCACCCGCACCGGCCGGAAGCCCGCCATGTCGGCGATGCGGAAGGGCAGCGCGTCGACCTGCTGGGTCAGCGACAGGGCCGGCCGGAGGGTGACGCCCGTCACCATCTTGCGCATCGACGCCTCGGTCTCGGCGTCGGGCAGCGCCTGGGCGATGATCAGCCCGGTCACCGTCGGCGTGCCGACCACGAGGATCCACTTCCGGATCGCCGGCGCGGACGAGCCGGGATCGGCGGGCTGCTCACCGGTGTAGAGCATGCCCTCGTTGTCGCCGATCTTCACCTCCTCGCGCTTCTCGACCGCGAAGCCCTGGCTCAGCAGGTTGGCGTCGGTGAAGCCGCTGACGAGTTCCGCGAAAGCGTTCGGGGGCAACTCGACGACCGACACGGTCGCGCCGCCCTCCTTCCGCTCGAAGCCCGAGAAGCGCCGCGACAGCGACATGTCAGCGGGCGGGTCGAAGCCGAAGCGCGAGCCCGCGGGATAGACAGGATCGCCGGCCCGGGCGGCCGAGCCGAGGCTGGCCGCCAGCGCGGCTGCGCACAGAACCCGTCCGAGACGCAGCGTCAGGTTGCGCATCCGCATCGAAAACCGGTTCTCCTGGTGGATCCAACTTGGGGTTAGTCCGAACGCGATGGGTCTGCCGGGCGACCTGTTCTGTCAAGCCGGCAATGGTGTGCGCCTGCGTTCACGATGAAGGGAAACCGACAAACCCGGCGGCGGAGCCGATCCCGAGGGCGTTGGCGCAGAGATTCCACCGGGAGAAGATCGAGCCGAGGAAAAGCTGGCCCGGCAGGGTCACGCGGAAGGCGTCCAGGGTCGGGGTGCGAACAAGCCCGCTGCCATCGATGATCGCGGCGGCCGCGAGGGCGGCGAACAGGCAGGCCCAGCCCTGCTTGAGCCCGGAAGGGACGAACTCGTGCAGCCCAGCCCTGACGCCGCCGCGCGCCAGGGCCGCCTCCCGAAGGCGGGCCTTGTCCGCGACGAAGCCCGCGAGCGCCGGCCAGTGCAAGGCCGGGCTGGCGCGGCCGCCCGGGACCGCGGACGGCGCCCGGTCCGGGTCTCGTTCGCGCGTCATGGCGCGGCCGGCACCGTGACGCGCCGCAGGGTGAGGTTGCAGCGGCCGCCCGGCGGCAGGAACGCGGGCGCGTCCGCCGCCAGCAGGTCGCCGTCCGGGTAGAGCCGGTCGATGCCGTGGAAGACCAGCCGGGAGGCGCCGCCCATTACCAGCGCGTCGCCGGCCTGCAGCCGGATCGAGCGGGTCGAGTCCGACCGGCTCAGGCCGCCGTAGCGGAACAGGGCCGCCGCGCCGAGGGACAGCGACAGGACCGGCGCGGCGAGATCGGCCTCGTCGCGATCTTGGTGGAGGCCCATGCGGGTGCCCGGCGCGTAGAGGTTGATGAGGCAGGCTTCCGGCGGCGCCGGATAGGCCGCCAGCGTCGCCCAGACCGCGCGAGCAGTCGGCGGCAGGACCGGCCAGGGCCGACCAGTCTCGGGATGGTCGGGCTGGTAGCGGTAGCCAGCGACGTCCGAGACCCAGCCGAGGGGGCCGGCATTCGACATCCGCACCGAGAACGGCTTGCCGGTGCGCGGCATCCGCGGCGTCACGGGTGGCGCCTCGGCGAGGATCGCGGCGATCTCGGCGGCGAGACGCGCGCGCGCGGCCGCGTCGAGGAAGCCCGGATGGTGGATCAGGCCCGGGGCGAGTTCCGTCGCCACTCAGCGGGCCGCATCGACGTCCTGCTCCGGCACGATCTTCGACGCGACCGTGGTGTCGGCGTTTAGGCGGTAGACCAGCGGCACGCCGGTTCGGATCTGGAGATCCGGCACCTGCGCCTCGGTCAGGCCGTCGAGCACCATCACCAGGGCGCGCAGCGAGTTGCCGTGGGCCGCCACCAGGACCCGCTGGCCAGCCATCACGCGCGGCAGGATCGCCGCAACGTAGCAGGGCAGCACCCGCGCGGCCGTGTCCTTCAGGCTCTCGCCGCCGGGTGGCCGCACGTCGTAGCCCCGGCGCCAGGCGTGGACCTGCGCGTCGCCCCAGCGGGCGCGGGCCTCGTCCTTGTTGAGGCCGGAGAGATCGCCGTAATCGCGTTCGTTCAAGGCGCGCTCGCGCAGGATCGGGATATCGGAGAGGCCCATCTCCTCCAGAATTAGCGCGCAGGTATGCTGCGCCCGGATCAGCTCGGAGGTGAAGGCCACGTCGAAGCCGTAGCCATCCCGCCTCAACTCGCGCCCGGCTGCCCGGGCCTCGGCGACGCCGCGCTCGGTCAGGTCCGGGTCGCGCCAGCCGGTGAACAGGTTCTGGCGGTTCCACTCGCTCTGGCCGTGCCGGACGAGGACGAGGAGCCGCTCCATCGAGGCCGCGCCGCCGGTCACAGGCCGAGCACGTCGGTCATTGTGTAGAGTCCCGGCGGCTTGGGATGCGCCCAGAGCGCGGCCTTGACGGCGCCGGCGGCGAACAGGCCCCGGTCGGCGGCGTGGTGGCTGATCGTCAGGCTCTCGCCGGTGCCGGCGAAGATCACGCTGTGGTCTCCCACGACGCTGCCGCCCCGGAGGGTGGCGAAGCCGATATCGCCGGGCCGGCGGGCGCCGGTGTGCCCGTCCCGGGTGGAGACCCGGACCGCCTTCAGGTCGACGCCGCGGCCCTCCGCGGCGGCCTCGCCCAGCATCAGCGCGGTGCCGGAGGGCGCGTCCACCTTCATCCGGTGGTGCATCTCGCAGATTTCGATGTCGAACTCGTCGCCGAGGGCCTTGGCGACCCGGCTGACCAGGGCGGCCATCAGGTTGATGCCGAGCGACATGTTGCCCGACTGCACGATGCGGGCGTGGTAGGAGGCCGCCTTTAACCTGGCGAAGTCGTCCTCCGACAGGCCGGTCGTGCCGACGACGTGGACGATGCGCGCCTGAGCGGCCAGCTCGGCGAAGGCTACCGTGGCGGCCGGCGCGGTGAAGTCGAGGACGCCGTCGGCGGCCGCGAAGGCCGTGAGAGCGTCGTCGGTGACGGGCACGTCGAGGGGCGGCAGCCCGGCGAGCACGCCGGCGTCCTGTCCGAGCGCCGGGGATTCCGCGCACTCGATTGCCGCGGAGAGCGTGCAGCCCTCGGCCTGCGCCACCGCGCGGATCAGCATCCGCCCCATGCGCCCGTCGGCGCCGACCACCACGAGCCGCATTCCGTTCCCCATATTGCCTAATTCATGCGCGCAGGGACCGGGCCGCGCCGGCCCCGCCCCTGTTCGCCTCGCTGTCCGGGCTCCAGCTCCGCCCTGCGGGCGGCGGGAGCCCGGGCGCTCTCACTCCTTCTCGGGGGCGATCTGCTCGAGCCCGCCGATATGCTTCTGCGCGTAGAGCGGCAGGCCGATCTGCTTGATCAGTTCCAACTGGGTCTCGAGGAAGTCGATGTGGCCCTCCTCGTCCTCGGCCAGATCCTCGAACAGGCGCTTGGACACGCGGTCGTTGATCGAGTCGCAGTACTTCGCGGCTTCGAGGTAGAGGCTGCGCGCCTCGTTCTCGGCGGCGAGATCGGATTCCAGGATCTCCTGGACGTTCTGGCCGATCCGCAGCGGGTCGAGCTCCTGCAGGTTCGGGAACCCGTCGAGGAACAGGATCCGGTCGATGAACCGGTCCGCGTGGTTCATCTCCTCGATCGATTCCTTGCGCCAGAACTTCGCCAGCTCGACGTAGCCCCAGTCATTGAGCATGCGGAAATGCAGCCAGTACTGGCTGACGGCCGTCAGCTCGCTGCGCAGGCCTCGATTCAGATACTCGATGACCTTGGTGTCGCCCTTCATGCCCCCGTACTCCTTACCGTGATCTCAGGCGGGGGGTAGAAGCATCAGGCAGCGACTCCCTCATCCGCAGTTTGGAACTTCACCAAACTACACGCGCTGGCGCAAGTCGTCGAGCAAGCATGGCTGCTCTCCACCGCCGGCGCTTCGCCCAGCGCGGTCTGCATGATGGCCCGGATCGTGCGGGCGCAGCGTCCGCATTTCGGGCTGCAGCCGAGGCACGTATAGACCTGCGCGGGCGTACGCGGGCAGCCCGGGCCAGGCGAAAGGCAGCCGCGGACCGCGCCGTCCGATATGACGTTACAAGAACAGACGATCATGCGCGCCGCAAATCCCGTCATCCCCGCGCCCGCCGCGGTCGTCGACGACCGTCTCGGGCACCCGTTCCAGTTTAGAATAATTGAAAAGTAGTTGGCTTTTCAATACTTTACCGGTTGCGGTCGACATGGCACCCCCGCTCCGGCGGGTCAAGGGCGTGCGATCAAAGTGCGCCCCAAAGGTCGCGCCGGAGTCGCATCGGAGTCACGGTCGTGCCGCGCCGCGGGTCAGCGGGCGAGTTCACGCAGGCCGAGCCGGATCAGCACCTTGGCCTCGGCACCGTCCCCCGCGCCCTTGAGGGCGGCCGCGATGGCGGCGGCGGCCTGAACCTGCGGATAGCCGAGATTGACGAGGGCGGAGACGGCATCCGCCACCGGCCGGGGCGCGGCGCCCTCCTCCACGGCGCCGGTGAGGGCGACCAGGGCCGGGTCGATGGGCGCGAAGGCCGGGGCCTTGTCCTTGAGTTCGGCGGCGAGCCGCGCGGCCAGTCGCGGCCCGACCCCGGGCGCGCGGCTGATCGCACCCTTGTCGCCGGTGGCGATCGCGGCCGCCAGCGCCTCGGGTTCGAGGACCGACAGCACACCCAGCGCCACGCGGGCGCCGACGCCCTGCACGGTCTGGAGCAGGCGGAACCACTCCCGCTCGGCGTCCGAGCGGAATCCGTAGAGGCGGATCATGTCCTCGCGGACATGGGTTTCGATCGACAGCTCCGCGGGCTCGCCGGCCTTGGGCATGCGCTGGAGCGTCCGCGCCGAGCAATGCACGATGTAGCCGACGCCCGAGACGTCGAGGATCACGAAATCCTCGCCGAACGAGTCCACGACGCCCCTGAGTTTGCCGATCATGCCACGCCCGCCGCTGTCCCGGGTTGCCTACAGAACCGCGGCGGCCTCCGCCAGACGTGCTTGAGCGCGCAGGGAGATCATGAAATCACGGGCGCCGCGCCGGCCGAGCTTGGCCGGTCACGGGGGGACGACCATGCGTGCGCGACTTCTTGCCTTGTTCGGCCTGCTGAGCCTCTGCGCAGCCGCGGCGGCGGACAATCCGGCCGCCCCGCCCGCTCCGGTAGCGCCCAGCGCGGATCCGACGCAGGTCCGGCCGGGGAGCTACGTGCTCGATCCGGACCACGGCAAGATCACGTGGTCGGTCTCCCATCTCGGCTACTCGACCTATTACGGTCAGCTCACCGGCCTGAACGGCACGCTCCAGCTCGACCCGAAGGCCCCGGATAAGAGCCGGCTCGAAGTGACCGTGCCGCTGAGCGGGGTGCTGACCGGCAGCACGCGGCTGAACGAGCACCTCGCGGCACCCGATTTCTTCGACACGGCCAAGTTCCCGAACGCCACCTTCACGGCCACCAAGGTCGAGCCGACCAGTCCGACGACGGCGCGGATCAGCGGAGACCTGAACCTGCGCGGCACCGTCCGGCCGTTCGCGATCGACGCCACGTTCAACCAGGCCGGCATCCATCCGGTGGATCAGCGCTACACGGTGGGGTTCGACGGCCGCGCGGTCATCAAGCGCTCGGATTTCGGCATCAACGCCTACCTGCCGCAACTCGGCGACGAGGTCAGCCTGCGCATCGAGGGCGAGTTCAAGGCCGCGCCCTGACATCTGGAAGGTCCATCCATCGCGGCCGGAACCGGGGATTCTGGAACGACCGAGCACGCCCGCAGCCGCGTCTCCCTGTCATTCCGGCGCTGCATAGCGGGACCCGGGATCCAGACGCGCCGATGCGCCATGCACGGGCACCGGTAGCGGCTCCGGATTCCGGGCTCGCCTTCGGCACTGCGGAAAGATGGTTCGCAGCGACCGGCGCGGGGGGCCGACGCGCCGAGAACGCCGCTTCCGTGTGGGGGCTGTGCCTGCACGCGAGTGGGTCGGGTGACGGCCTGTCGCCGGGGGTGTAGGCAGCCGCCGTCGCGCCGCTGCAGCGAAGGGATGGACCCACATGACCATGCTTCTCCCGAGGGGCACCTGCCGTCGCCGTCCCGAGCATGACGGGCGCATCACCGCGCAGGTCGGCGCCATCGTGGAGGCCTGAACCGTGCGGCGTGTCGGTATCCTTGGCCTCGTCCTGGCGATGAGCTTCGCGGGCGACGCCGCGGCGCAGGTGCCTGCGCCGCCCCCTCCCTCGTCGGCGCCGACCGTGGCAACCTCGCCCCTGGACAATTACGCGGCGGCGGCGGCCACCACGATCATCGCCGAGCAGGCCTGTCCGGGCGTGCAGGTGAGGGCCGGCCAGCTCACGACGCTCCGTCTCGCCGCCCGGGTCAATGCCGGCCAGGAGGCGATGCTGGAGGAGAAGCTGCGGACCCGCGCCACCCAGGTGCGCCAGCAGCTCGCCGCCGACGGCCGCGAAGCCTGGTGCTCCGCGGCGCTGGCGGCCTTCGGCCCGGACGGCACCGTGGCCAAGGGCGTCCTGGCCACCGGCGCCCGGATCCGGTGAATACGCACCGGCGCGGCGGCGCGGATTGACACGGAAGCGGCGCGCCCGTAGTGACCCCGCATGGCGCGCGGCCTCAGCTGGGGTCCGCGCGTTTCGCGTTGTCCGGGCTCAAAGTCCGCGCAATGACTTCAAACAAGAAGCCGGTCCAGGGGCAGCCGCCCCGGAGGCCGTTCGAGAACACGAGAGAACGATGTTCGCAGTCATCAAGACGGGCGGTAAGCAGTACCGCGTCGCCGCCAACGACACCATCACCATCGCCTCCCTGGCAGGCGAGGCCGGCGAGGCCGTGACCTTCGGCGAGGTCCTCCTGTTCGCCGACGGCGCGGGCGCGACCCAGGTCGGCGCCCCGACCCTCTCGGGCATCAGCGTCACCGGCGAGATCGTGCGCCACGGCCGCGACAAGAAGGTCATCGCCTTCAAGAAGCGCCGTCGGCAGAACTCGCGCCGCAAGCGCGGTCACCGGCAGGACCACACGGTCGTGCGCATCACCGGCATTTCGGCCTGACGCACGCCAGACGCTGGGCGCGTCAGGGTCCCTGAGGATCCGATCCGCGACCGCATCCAAGCCAATCAGAATTCGGAGTTCATCCCATGGCACACAAAAAGGCAGGCGGCTCGTCCCGCAACGGTCGCGACTCGGAAGGCCGGCGCCTCGGCGTCAAGAAGTTCGGCTCGGAAGCCGTGATTCCGGGCAACATCATCGTGCGTCAGCGCGGCACCAAATGGCATCCCGGCGCCAATGTCGGCATGGGCAAGGACCATACACTCTTCGCGCTGGTACCGGGCCATGTCCGCTTCGAGACGCGCCGCGGGCGCGCCTTCGTGGCCGTAGCACCGCTGGCCGAGGCCGCGGAATAACAGGCGGGCGCCTTTGAGGCGAAGCTGGCGTCCCGCCCGGTGTCCCACACCGGACCGGAGACGTCGTTGCCGAGCCCCTGACGGGCCGGTTCGGACGGAACACCGGGGAGGATGGGACGCCATCCTCCCCTTCGTCGTCTTGAGGCGGTGCCCCGGAGCCGGGAATGCCGTCCTGCGAGGGCACGATGTTCCCCGATCTGACCCGTGATGACGTCTTCCGGATCGAGACGCGCCGGCTGTGGCTGCGCTGGCCCACCGCCAAGGACATTCCGGCGATCCTGCGCTGGGCGGGCGAGCCGGAGGTGGCCG
>Ga0316228_1000223_pt1 | contig 81262 bp, 81 predicted proteins | sample TBH18021metaG_FD_206005 | JGI IMG/M metagenome (GOLD analysis project Ga0316228, IMG submission 206005) | Freshwater microbial communities from Trout Bog Lake, Wisconsin, USA - TBH18021 | ecosystem: Environmental > Aquatic > Freshwater > Lake > Hypolimnion/Profundal zone | place: USA: Wisconsin... | reverse complement strand
ATGTTGTCACCAGCTGTCAAAGTAGTAGCTGTACCGTTATTGAATGAACCGTAAACGATTGCATTGCTTGAAGGTTGGCCATTTACAAATGCGCCTGTACCAGTAGCATCGATACCAGTAGTGAGTGTATAAGTTGTGGCTGGAGCAGCTGTACCGGAAGCGATAGCAGCAGTTTCCTTAGTAGCGATCAACGCTGCATCTGCCGTGCCTGTATTAGCAGCAGCCAATATGATCAATGAATTAGCAGTTAAAGCATAAGCTTGGCTAATTGTATAACCGCTAGCGATATAGCCGTTAGCAATACCTTGCCAGTATGTAGAACCTGTAGCGTCAGCAGTACGGTTCAAAATGTTTGTGTAGAACGTATTAACTGCTTGAGCAGTTGTAAGGCCACCGTATGTAGCAACAAACTCAGGGGAGCCAGAAAAACCAATAGCGATTGCATTTACAGCTGCAGGTGTGCCGCCATTATTTGCAAGTGCATTTGTCCAGTAACCAAAGCCAGCTGGTTCTGGGTTACGGCCCAGAATAGAAATATAGAGGTTAGCAACCGATGTTTGGATCGCTGTTGTAATTGGAACTGCAGCCATTGAAATTCTCCTAATAATTAGTAAAGGCAAAAATCGGCACATAAAAACCGAATTCGACAATGAATAATAACTAACTTAGGGTGTACTTATATGTGATATAAATCACTATTAATACAAATGAATACTTACATACTCCCTAATTGTGAAAAAAAACAACAGACTGCTCAATTTGGTGCATATAAGCTGGCGTTTAAAGCCTGTAGCGCTTGCAGTGCCGTCATTTTACCGTATTTAGAACTGTTTACTAGAGCCTTTACTAGAGTGCACTCATCAAATACGCTTCCCATCTCAGAAAAAGATCTATTTCGCACAAAATATGGGCATCATTCGCTCTATTTCCAACCCACATTATCAAAACTGAAACTCTTTCGTACTTTAAGAGCCTTAGACTGCGTTTTAACTAGTAAGCAGCATCTGGATATAAGGCAAATTTCGGGTGGCGATCAGCGCGCACACTATATAGATAAGTCTTTGGCCTATTTTGGCCCAGGAAAGGACTTCTAGGATGGCTGTCGCTGTTGACCTTATTAAGCAATTTCCCTTTTTTCAGGGTCTGACAGACTTAGATCTGCAAACAATTGCCCAAAATGCCCAGTTAGGGGCTGCTAAACAGGGTCAGGAGATTCTGGCTCGTGGCGCTGTTGTGAGTTATTTGACTTTTGTAGTTTCTGGCCGGATCCAGTCAACCGAGATTGCGGATGATGGCCGGGTGATTGGAATTACAATTCTGGTGCCAGGCGACATTATTGGTTGCTTAACTTTGGCCGATAGTCAGCCCGTGACCAATTCTCTACGAACGCTAGAAGATTCACAAATGTTGCTCATTCCAATGGTATTGGCTAAATCCTTGCTGAATACACAGCCACTGATTGCGCAGCGCGTAATGCAGTTGCTAGCCCAAGCAGTGCGCCACTCCATGAAAGAGCGCTCAATGCTCAGCTTGCCCAATGCATTTCATCGGATCTTCGTGCAGCTCAATTTATTGGTGAACAATAATTCAACTCAAAGGCAAATCCACCATGTCCCTCGTCAACAAGATATTGCGGCAATGGTCAATACCAGCCGTGAAACAGTTTCACGCGCACTGCAACTCTTAATTAAAAATGGGGTTCTTACAAAGAGCGGTCATCAATTGCATATTCAGCAAAGCGAAGCCTTAAAAAAATTGGCTGCCGATGGATTAGATGCAATGCCTCAACATAAAGAGTAAGCAGCAAAGTTAAATACGTTAATACCTAGAGCAGATTGATCGGTTTTACTTCGTATCAACTGATGGAAGAGCTTCTAATTGGTATCGCACAAAAATACCGCGCGTTTGTGGAGCGACTTGAATTCGAAATTCCACATTGTCTATGGTTTTGCTCACTTTAAAATCGAGACTGGCAAAAATCTGATGATCAATTCTCTGGGTATTAAGTTTTTGAGAATTGACTATAGGCGCACTAGCGATGTGCAATTTACCCAGCGTGCTATTTACTTCCAAAGTGCCGATAACCGCTTTTGGAGCGAGCATAGGATTTTCCAATCCCCCTTGCGCACTTAATCGATAACGCCCAGGTGCCAAAGGAATATATGGCCCAAATACTAATACGCCCTCATCGCCATTAGCTAAAATCCGACTGCCTTGACGCACGCCCGCTTGGGTAAAAAGATCATCCCCCCAATATGTGCGAACTAGTAAGCTACTCTTAATAGGATGCAGAGAGTGAGTGAAATCTACTTCACCGTAAGGTACTTGCAGAGGATATAGATAATCCCAAAGTACAGATGCAATTTCAAAATAAAACACTTGGTGATTGGCGCAGGTGAGCACCCCAGTTGCTTTTGCAGGTAGATTACTCCACAGGTGTGCATTCATTTCTGCAGGGGTTGTCACAATAAAGTTGTAGTGACGCGGTATCTGCTTTTGTACGTTGCTGTAAACCAAATCAATGCCATTATTGCCCCAAAGAAATGCACCATTACGAGGACGCCATGGATCTATTTGTGCCAGGTAATAATTAAAGTTTGTAGCAAATCGAATCGGCCGCGCATTCCAATACGTTGACACACCATCCACCAATGGCCACTGCAATCTCGCCTTATCAATACATTGAGATGCTCCAGTCGCGTCGGCTCCAACAGATAAGCCTACTTGATCAATGCCCAGAGTATCTAATGCATTAGGACCAATCTGGCGATGGCGATATTGCCACGTGCCAATCAATCCCAAAAATATTAAGTAGGCCGCCACTGTAAGCGCACGCTGCCTCCAGCTATCCTGAGCGCTTAGGAACTGCCAGACCCGCTGAGACACTAGTGCCAAACTGATAATGGAAATGAGCCCTGGAAATGCAAAGTAACGAATGCTGCCCACGTCCTGATAGAAGAAGGGCGCAATACACATCACCCCCAATGCAGGAGTCAATACCGATGAGCGCCAATAATTTTTCCAAACTACACGCCCCTCAGAATAACTTTCTCGCATAAGGGCTGGATAAAGCAAGATTAAAATAATTAAAGTGATGATGTAAAGCACATGAGTAGGCTCAGCGAGTACCCACTGAAAAAAGGATAGAGCTGCAATGGTTAATTTATCAAGCGATAAGAAGCTTTCTAATAAAGATTGCCTTGGAATCCAAAGCGATGCCAATGTTCCTAAAAGAAGACCAGTAAAAATGAGTACTAAATCGGTTTGCTGCTTGATAAATATGGCTAGGGATACTGGTTCATTTTTTATAAAAATAGCTTGTCGCTTTTGCAATACGTAGGAGCCAATTCGCCACAAAATTTCAGCGCCCATCCAGAGCATCAAGAGCACTGTCGATAAGGAATCAGAAATCGCTTCTGCAAAGCACAATAAAAATATCAGCAAAAAAGTACGCTTAGTAAGTAAGTGTTTTTGCCACTGTAAATCTAAGTACAAAATGAGTAATACAATCGACGCCCCTAAAAAGTGAGCGCCCGAGGCAAACATCTGCCAATAGATATTGACCATCGCAAACGGAAAGAAAATAGCTAAGGTCAGTAAAGCCAATCCTAAAAAGATGCTATAGCTGAGCCAGCTCAATTTTTGATTGGATCTCGCTAAGCGCATCATTAGGGAGGAAACGGCGCACAACACCAGCAAATTCATGACCGCCACGGCAGTGAGCGTAATTTCTCCCCACCAATCAAAAGACATGAATACCAGCGCTAGGATTGCATCAGGGAATAAATAAGGTGCCCTGGGTAGATTCCAGTAACGCACAGTGTGACCCTGGAGCACATCATGTGCAAAATCAAAGAGCACCAAACTATCTGCATTAGCTGCCATGTGATGCGCTAGTGGAAATAAATAGAACACCAGCTGCGTCAGCGCTACAGATCCCACAATCCAGGCTAGCGCCAACTTGACGGTTTGATAAACCGTCAAACCGTCAGCGCGAGATGAATTTGAAGAAGGGGGTGGCATGGTTTGCAGGGTCTAAAAGTCCAATTGGAGACTGGGTCAACGGTTGAACTCATTTTAACCAGGCAAGCCAAGAACGTGGAGGAATCATTGGGGCATGCAAGCCTATGCGAAAATTAGCCCCGTGAAGACTGCTACACACTATCGCCCTGACATTGATGGCCTAAGGGCTATCGCAGTCCTATCTGTCATGCTCTATCACTTAAACAGCGCTTGGCTACCCGGGGGCTTTGCCGGAGTCGATGTTTTCTTTGTGATTTCTGGCTTCGTAGTGACTGCCTCTTTAGTCAACCATCAAGCCTCATCCTTAGGCGCCTTTATTTTAGGATTTTATACCCGCCGAATGGCGCGCATTTTGCCTGCCTTGGTAGTGACTTTAGTCATCAGCGCTTTACTGGCGACCTTCTTTATTCCCTTTGCCTGGCTTAGTCAGTTAAGCGAACAAACAGTACGCTATGCCTTTGTTGGTCTCAGTAACTGGGTGCTACAGAACAATGCAGATTTTTATTTTGCACCTCGAGCCGAATTTAATCCTTATACCCACACCTGGTCATTGGGGGTAGAAGAACAGTTTTATGTGATTGTCCCGATCTTGTTATTTTATTGGGCCCGCCATCAAGGCAATGCCCGCACCATCATCAAAAATAGTGCCTTAGGTATTCTGAGCGTCTTGTGTATTGCCTCTCTCGCGGTCTGTATCTGGGCCAGCAAAAATAATACGGCGATGGCCTTTTATTTTATTGGCTCTCGCTTTTGGGAGCTCGGATTTGGCGCGATTTTATTTTTGCAAACGCAAAATCCATCAACCCTCACCCTTGTGCCTTGGAAAAAACAACTCGCAGCAGGGATACCTTACGTAGGGGCTATTGCCTTAGCGGCCTCTTTTATAGCCACTGACCCCAATGCCTTTCCGTGGCCATGGGCTTTATTAACGGTCCTTGCCAGTCTGATGCTCATTGGTGGTGCGCACACTTCTACCAATAATGGTGTGCGCCGTTTACTGAGTAACGGCGTACTCGTTTGGGTTGGGCGTCGCTCTTACTCTTTGTATTTATGGCATTGGCCAGTCTATGTCATTTTGCGCTGGACTATCGGTTTACAAAGTGGGTCTACCGAAGTCTTGGCACTCGGAATTACCTTAGTCTTAGCCACTCTGTCTTATCACTTTATTGAGCAACCCTTCCGGCAAAACACCTGGATCAAGGCGCGCTCAAATATCACGCAAATTCTTTTTTTCATCATACTCACTATCGGTGGGTATTTCGCTGTTAATACCGTGTTTAAACATGCCAACAAAATTAGCTTCAGTAAAGTAACGCGTCATACAAGTGATTGGTATTTAAACTCTCTGCAAATATACCCAGAAGTTGCTCCCGCTGCCTGCAAAATCCAAAGAAGCATTATCGATTTTCATGGGGGAAAAATTATTCACATAATACCTACCGATTGCCAAATACCCATGAGTGGCAATGCCATTTTTGTATTGGGTGACTCTCATGCGGAGATGCTCGACCCTTCCCTAACCCAAATCAGCGCCAGCCAAGCTAAATCGGTTGATATCTATACTTTGCCAGGTTGTAGCTATATTAACTTTCAAGCGCCAATGCAGGGACAATTTAGCGAACAGTGCATTGCCTTTAACGAAGCAGTGCGCGAGCACTTAGCCAGTACTGCTAAAGCACGAGATTTAATTATTCTTTCAAGCCTTCGCATGACACGTTATGGCGATCAATGGACTGATTTTGGCATTCCCGATATGTATCAGAAAATGTATGGCGGGGAAGCCGTTGTCAAACGTCAGGCTGCAGTAGCTGATGCGGTTCAGTGGCTTAAACCCTTTGCAGACCATCATCTCTTTGTGCTATTTATAGAGCCAACTCCTATTTTTCGAGCTCCGAATTTCCGCTGCTCCGATTGGTTTAATCGATCCAATCCGGTTTGCGTAGGTCATAACGAGCAAGACCAAGCGCAATTGCAGCAGCTACGTGCTCCTATTGTTCGGGCCATGAAACAGCTAGCAAAAAGCAATTCCGATATTTACTTGTGGGATCCATTTCCTGTGCTTTGTCCAGGACTAAGCTGCACTACCTTTGCAAACGGTCGGCCTTTGTATTTTGATGGCGACCACTTGAGCAACTATGGCAATCTGACCATCTACCCCTCACTAAGCCAAACTATTGCCCAAATTCAAACGGGGCGATTGTCCATGAAGGCTGCTAAGTAATTAGACTATTTAGTAGTTAAGTAATTAAGTGGTTAAACAGGTAAGCAGTTAAAAAAACTAAACCAAACTAAGCTAAGCCTAGTAACTTAAGGCCTGCAAAATACGATACAAGCGCGAGCCTAGATGACGATAGCGGTGACTCTCACACCAGCGCTTAGCTTGCTCCCTGTGCTTTGCTTGTTCTACTGGGTTCGTGCGTTCCTGCTCGAAATACATTTCGATTCCGTGTGCAATGTCTTGGGGTTTTATTCCAGGTAATACAGTTACTGCTGGCGCCACATCATCAAAGATTGCTAATGGCGTTACCGCAACCGGGACGCCAGAGGCTAACCCGGTACGCACAGCTGCGCTGGAAGATTCTTGAGTTCCTTGATAGGGAAATACCACCAAATCGGCCCACGATAACAATCTCAAACTTTCTTGATCTTCTAAAAAATCAGTCGTAAGTGTGACATAAGGTTTTAAGCCTAGCTCCACAATTTTCTTTTTTGCCAAGGCAATATGTTCATGCGAAACAGCCGCAGGGTAAGCCGCATTAACCATATGTAAGCGCACATCCATGCCTTTTTGACGAAGCAGGCCAATGGCCTCTATTAGCTCTATCAAGCCTTTATGGGGCAAGAAAAATCCATAAGAAGCGATCTGAATAAAAGCATGTTCCGTGCCTAGGGCATGGGTCGCTTTAGTGGCTTTAGTGGCTTTAGTGGCTTTCGAAACCTTGATACCCGACTTTGGCACAGCAGATGTCTGTGCAATGCCATGGGGAAAGATCGCCACATTATCGACTAATCCCACTTTCTTGAGCCGGTTTAAATCGGCTGGCGTATGCACCAAAATACGTGCACAGCACGCTAAGGTGCTCGCAATATTACCTAACTTTTGATGGGGCAAAATTTCCACTGGATCAATCGTCGCATGCATCATCAAAACAATCTTGCGACCCAGCGCCAGTTGCTTTTCTATAAAGCGACCAAGCTCATCTACTTCAAAAAAGCTCCATTGAAACTGAATGACCAAAATATCCACTGGATGATCTATTAGCGCATTAGCTAAGGGCTCTAATGAGATATTTTTATTGCCGATTTCCCAACAGCGAACCACTTGAAAGCCATCATCCTGTTCAGGCGGATGAATCAGTGAGGCTTGAACTGGCGCAAAAATAACCGCATCAGCAGGTAATTCTTGCAATAGGGACCCTGAGTACATAGCAATTCCACACTGCGTATTCCAAGTGGAGACCCAACCAATTTTGGGGGCCGCGCGCCTTTTAATTGGAGCAAATATCCGCGCTGCATCGATTAACCGTTGCGTTACCGCTTTCCAAGAAAATTGCTCTAAAAGCAGTTTTTTTGCTCGGGTAGCACGCTCAATCCGCTCTTGCACGGGCTCTTGATGTAGCTGACGCATCAGCGCAGACAAGTGATCGACATCGGGCTTTGCCCACACCGAATCAAATAATTGAAAATGTGTATCTGCCAACTCAAAAGAAAAGTCGATTAAATGTGCTGTCTGCGCGTTACAAAAATCGAGCTGTCCACCCCATCCTGTTGTAATCACCGCTAGATCGGAGAGCATGGCCTCAGCTAAGGGTAATCCAAACCCTTCGGCGTAGCTCGGAGCCACCAATGCTTGGCACTGTTGATAGAGGGCCTTTAATTGCGGCTCACTTAAATCGTCCTCAATGATGTGCACATCTGGGAAATGGGGATCTTCGCTTTGCGCTTGTGCTAACCAGGATCGCACCTCATTATGTGGATTGGCAAAGGTTTTGATGATCAGAGTTACTTGATCATCCTTTGTAAAAGCCTTGCCGTAGGCTTTGAGTAATGACTGCGCCCCTTTACGAGGAAAGCAGGATGAGACATGCAAAAAGCGAAATGCCTTGGCATCCACCCTGTACTCAGGATCAGCTGTAATTCGCTCCCAGTGATCCACGCCACATCCCGAGACCATCAATGGAATATTGACGCCGTTATCGATCATAATTTTTTGTACATGGGAGGATAAACACGTCATCCCCTGCAAGTATTGATTAAAGTCCTCAACCCAAAGAGCTGGAAAGCCCGCTTCTTCCCAGGCATAGTGATGCAGCATATTGATGCGCGCGGACATATCTTCCACCCTCGGAGGGTAGAGATTGCGACTACTGACATCGGCATCTAAATCACCAAACTTCAAGCTATTGTTATGTAGCTCCAGTAAATCCGTATTGGCTTCTAAAAACTCGGCTGCAGGTAAAAAATCTCCAGGGCCCTCAGTTGAGTGCAGGCAAACAAGATGACCTAAGTCCCTCATCGCTCTGGCAGTTTCTCGGTTTAGTACAGCTAAGCTATAACTTGAATCAAAAGGACCCTCAATGCGCCAGCAGAGTACTGGCGGTAGGGTTGTAGCGCGAGCAATGCGCTCTAAATTGGTTTGATTCGTAGCAATGCACGCGGCAGTGGCGATCAGATCCTTTTGCGAAGGAGAATTGGCACTAGGAGCAATCGCAGCAATCTGAGAAAGCAATTCTTGATACTGCAAATCAAACTGAGCTTGCTGCTGAGCCCATGTTGGAACTAGACTAGAGTTCTGGTGCTCTTGGCGGGCTTGATATAGATCCTTAAATGCCTGCAATGCGATTTGCGCAGTGCGCTTCCACCCAAATTCCTGAGCTTGGCGTAGACCATGGGCCGCAAGCTCTTGGCGAAAATCCGCATTCGTTAACACTTCGGAAAGCTTGCTGGCAATTGCAGTGACATCTAAAGGATCAAATAAAGCATCTTCTCTGCCGATCACCTCAGGAATACTCGTCAAATAAGAACCAATTGTTGGTATGCCGCAGGCCATCGCCTCTAGAGCAGGCAAACCAAATCCCTCGTGAATGGAGGGGAAAACAAATACGCTAGCTAATTGAAACAGACTCAATAGATCTTTATCACTAACATGATTAGTAAAAATAATCTGAGGATAAACATCCAGCCTTTTAGCCAGTACTTCCAATTGAAATTGATGTTGCGAAGATATTTTCCCAACTAAAACAAGCTTATATTGATTTCGTAAAGCCACTGGCAATAAGGCGTATGCCTCAATTAAACGATCAATGTTTTTGCGTGGATCAAATGCGCCGTTATACAAAATATAAGGCCGGGTAATACCAAACCCATCTAATGTTGCAGATGCTGCCAAGGTATCTTGAACTGGGACAAATTGGGCATCCTGTGCTGAGGAGATATTCACAATCTTCTCGCCTGGAATATCCAAATGCTCGATTGCCTCTTGACGCGAATACAGAGAAATAGACAAAAGCAGATCCGCGCGTTTAAGGTACTCGACCTTTTCCATGTATGCCGCCCGATACTGCGCGCCTATCAAATACCGATCTGGATTGAGTAGCGGGATTAAATCGTACAACGAGACTGAAGTAATGCTCTGAGAACCCAATCGACTCACGCTCGTAACGGCATCTTCAGCACGAAAGCCTTCGAATAAGCTCGAGATATGAATCACATCGGGATTAATACGTCGAATAACTTGTTCACGAATCAACTCAGCAACGCAGCGACGCCACCGATTTTCGGGTTCATTCCAAGAGCTTTTTGCTGGCACATCAAAAACAAAAATTTGATCTTGCGGCACTAAATCTTTAAATAGAAAACGCAACTCTTCCACTGCAGGCAGCTGTCGATTTAATAAAATCCATACCTCGTGCTCAGCTGCTTGCTCAAGAAAAGCCTGTATAAATCCTAAGGAATAGCGCCCAATACCCCGAAGGCGACTTTCAGTCTGACAGCCCTGCAGATCAAATAAGATGCGCATCGACTTATTTTTTCCCTTTTTGCACTGGCACGATCGACTCTAAATCAGCTAGGATTTTTTCCCCTAGAGGAGACAGGTCATGCTCTTGATCGCCGCGCACTCGCATAACATTCGCGCCAGTACCGATAATTTGTAAGCGTCTCAAAATCTGCATAAACCATTGATATAAGACGGGACAGTATTTGCGCAAAGCATTGTAAGGCGCCTTATATAAGCGCGGGTGTCTCACTAGAAATTGTAATAATTCAGCTAATGTTCGTCGAATAATCGCTCGAACCTGGCGCTTTATGGTGATAAGCAATTGCGCCATTTAGGAATGCTCTTTATCTGAAGATACTTTACTGCCTGGAGTAAGCGTCACTTGCGTAGGCAACCAAGATCCACCAACAAAAATAGGCTTATCCAAATTGACCACATTAAATAGGATGACGCGATCCGCCCATAAATAATTATGAGCAATATGAGATTCATCGGCATGCAGAGCAATGGATATCGAATAGGTACCTGGGCCTAAATTGGCTGGCACATCAAAAAAAACCTCATACTCATCACCGTCCACTAAGTCAGTGACTTGTTTGCCGTAATGATATGTATTAGTGCCATACATATCTTGCCCTAAGCGATCTTTGATCGTAAAGCCAACCACCAAAGAATCTAGTGCTGGGGCAATACACTGCACCCGTACCTTGATACAAATATCTTGACCTATACCTACTAGCTCTAATACTTCGCGATTTCGATTTAGCAACTTCACTTCAAGTAAGTCCACCTCACCCGAGCCTGATTGGGTCATCAACTTCCCATCTGGGCCTATTTTTTGCGTAATCGGCTCATGGGCCTTCTCTGAAAGCATTGCATTGTAGTAATCGGCAACAGCCTCAGGCTCACCCGATATCGCAATCTTGCCTTGATGCAATAAGATCGCCCGATCACACAGACTCATGATGACTTGCTTGTCATGGGAGACCACCAATAAAGTCGTGCCTTGCTTTCGGAACTGACGGATGCGATCAAAACTACGATGCTGAAATTCAATATCACCTACAGAAAGCGCTTCATCCACAATGAGGACATCAGGCCGCACTGCAGTTGCCACACTAAAAGCCAGGCGCACCTGCATCCCACTGGAATACACTCTGACTGGTTGGTCTATGTATGCTCCAATGCCAGCAAAATCCTCGATTTCAGGCATGAGTTGCTCAATTTGCGTGGCCGACAATCCTAACAGCTGACCTGACATATGGACATTTTGCCGACCCGTAAATTCCGGATGAAAACCCATACCCAATTCGAGCAGAGCCGCCACTTGACCGACAATGCTGACAGTCCCTGTTGTCTGGCTTGTGGTTCCCGTGAGCATTTTGAGTAGAGTGCTTTTCCCCGCGCCATTAACACCAATGATCCCGAGTGCTTCACCAGGTTGTACGGCAAATGAAATATCTTGTAAAACCCAATGCGTTTGATGATAAATACGAGAACCAGGGGTAATCCACTCACGCAATCGCGCCCACTCATTAGAGTATTGCTTATAAGCCTTACCTAAGCCTTGGACCAAAATCGCTGGCTTCACAATTCATCCACCATTTCAGCACTTCGCTTTATAAATAAACGCCAACCAATGAAGGTGAGTATTACAGCCAGCAAGAGTGCGGGGTATAAAGAGCTCCAATCCGGATACTGCTGATACACAAATATGCGGTGGTAGGAGTCAAATATGGCGCTTAAGGGATTGAGGAATAAATAGGAGCGATAGGCCTCTGGAATCATCTGGGGAGCATAGACAATCGGCGTTAACCAAAAGCCAAACTGCAAAGCGATCCCCGTCAGCGGCGCAACATCACGGAAAAACACATTCAAAATAGCCAGGATCAGGAGGAGTGCCGCGCACATCCAAACTTGCAATATCAACAAGGGGATTACCGCAAAAATAGACCATCCCGGAAATTGCCCGCATAAGATCAAAAAGCCAATAAAGAGCGCATAAATAATCGCAAAATTCAACAGGCTATTCAGCGTCGCAATAATGACAAGCGACATCTTGGGAAATTGAATTTTTTTCAGCAGGCTCGCTTGATCTAAAAATAGCGAGGGCCCGCGGGAGAGCATATCAATCAGAAGTCCCCAGGGTAAAACACCGCTCATTAGGAAAACACTATAGGCAAATGAGCCTTGAATATCTGGGAGTCTAGCTTGCATTACCTTGGAAAAGATAATGGTGTAGACAAAAATCATGGCTAAGGGATTTAAGATAACCCAGCTAGCCCCAAGCAATGAGTTGCGGTAACGCAGTTGAAATTCGCGCTTAACAGACTCATAAATGAATCCACTATGGGCATAAAGGCTAAGCCAGACGGAATCCTTTTGCTCAGTCAAGATGCGATTCCCTGCCAATTTACCCATTGCATATCCAGACCCCTTGGTGACCTTTAAGCCTTTTTATAAGGGACATTTTAAGGCTAGCGCTTGGCCGCTAAATTTTGATCACGGTCGAAATAAGAGGCTGCCATTTGCAAATCTTCAGTAGTTAAGTTCCCCGCCTGTTGCTTGAGGCGCAGATTAGAAAGCAAATAGTTGTACTTCGCTTGCGCTAAATCACGCTGAGCTGTTGCTAGGCCCTTGTCAGCCAAAAGTACATCTAAATTAATGCGCTCGCCACCTTTAACACTTTTACGCATGGCTTTAGTCAACTCAGATGCAGACTCGACCGCGCGATTTAAGGCTGCCACTTTTTGCTCGCTCGATAAAGTAGCATCGTATTGTTTACGTAACTCAGTCAAAACACGCGAGCGCGCTTCGTCTGTTTGCGCCTGGGCTTTTTCAAAGTTAGCACGAGATTGAGAAATCAATCCTGTCGTCTGACCACCATTAAAGAGGGCCCAAGTCGCTTGCAAGCCTGCGGTGGAAGTTGTCGCCTGCTGATTAATCGTCGAAATATAGTATGAATTTTGCTGACCCCAGGTAGCGACAGCAGAGACTGTGGGGAAATTACCAGCCACATTTTTTTGCATATCCTGACGAGCCACCTCTTCGTTATGCTGGCTAGCCAAAATCTCAGGGTTGCTAGCTAAGGCTGTTTCTTTCCACAACTCAAAAGCTTTTGGATTTAACGTTTGTACCCGAAAGCTTTTAAAGATGGGCTTTACTTCTGAAGCAGAGTGCAATTCAATACCTGTAATAGCCTCTAACTTGCGCTTGTTATTTTCAATCCCATCACGCGCTTCAATAACTTGGGCATCAGCCATCTCATAAGAGGCGCGAGTCTCTAAAGTATCGGTTATCGTACCTTCGCCTTTTTCAAAGCGTCTGGTATTAACTTGTAACTGCTCTTTAAAGGCTTCTTTTTGTGCAGCAACGTAAGAATATTGATCTTGAGAGAAAAGTAAATCGGTATACGCTTGCAAGACCCGAATCAATAAATCTTGTGTGTTGTAGACCAAACGGGCTTGAGCCAAATTAGCCTGAGCTGCCCCTTGGCGAAATTGCGCCACCGCTTGTAAATTAAATAGCGCCTGAGTAATCTGAAAATACGAATTATTACTAGGGTAGGCTTGGTTAGTGATAACTGTTTGGCCAAATGTACCGTACTGGGGCTGGGCTACATGGGAGTTATTAACCGCAGAGTAGTAATTGGCACTTAATTGTGGCAATAAACCTGATCGGCCAATTTCTAGATTCGCGCGCCCTGCCTCAGCATCCTTAATAGCCGCGCGAAACGTTGGGTCATGGGCTAGGGCGGACTCATAGGCATTCATTAAATCAAGTGCATGAGCATCCATCATCAGCGAAGATAAAGCTAGTGCACTTGCAATCAAAGTCTTTTTCACAACTACTCCTCGCGCAAAGAACCGTGCATACGATCGGTAATTGGCTTTAAGAGATAGGTCATCATTGTTCTCTCACCCGTCACCACAAAGACTTCTGCAGGCATACCTGGGCGAACCTTATTGTCTTGCAACTTACGCATGCCTTTTTCAGTTACTTGAACTTGAATCTTGTAATAAGGCTCACCCGTGCGCGGATCTTGCGTACGATCATTGGGCAATACAGTAACAATTCCTGGGATATTGGGTGTACTGCGCTGATTAAAGGCGGGGAACAAAATTTCCACTGGAAGATTCAAGTGGACTTTATCAATTAAATGCACTGGCACCCTAGCCTCAACAATTAATGCACCTTCGGTAGGTTCCACTTCCATCAGGCGTGAACCAGGCTGTACCACTGCGCCTTTAGTAAAGATCTCTAAATTCACAATAGAGCCATCAACGGGTGATTTAATTTCGGTATTGTCTAAATCAAATTCGAAGGCTTTGAGACGGCCCTCTTGCTCTATCAACTGGGATTGATAGCGCGCTAAATTGCCTCGGTCTTCAGAGAGGGAGCCATTAATTTGCAAATAATTGCGCTGTAATTCCAATACACGATTGCGTGCCACATAGCCATCCTTGGCTAAATCTTCTAAATTGGCTAGCTGCTCTTTTAAAAATTTGACTTGCAGCTCTTTATTCCCAATAGAGTCTTTCAAGCCGGATACTTGAGCTTGCAAACCCAATACCGCTTGCTCAGCACCATTGGCCTGCGCAGAAGCTTGCAACCTATTTAAACGGGCAAGCACTTGACCCGCTTTCACCATGTCACCATCTTTTACCAATATTTCGTCAACCACTCCATTTAAAGGAGCTTGAATGGTTTTGCGTTGACCATCGGTAATGACGGTTCCTTGAGCAGCTACGCCTTTATCTAAGGGAGCAAATAGAGCCCACAGCATAAATCCGCCAAAGCCCACAATGAGAACAATCCATCCAAAACGGGCATAGTGTCTTTCATCGTGCTCAATAAAGTCCTCTTCATGCGCTCTTGACTCTTGTAAGTCGGCAATTTGTTTTTGCAGCCAAGCTTTAGAATTTTCGTAGGGTAGTTTTAACATCGTGTTCTCGCTAATTACTTATCACTAGGTGAAGTGTCATCGCCATCCGATGCACCACCTTCGTGAGTGTGGGCGCTCAGATTGGCTGCAGCTTGAGCTCTAGAGTCCGCTTCAGCTTTGGCTCTTGCACTCGCCTGAGATTCTTGTTGCTGCTTAAATTGCGCCAAATCTTTAAGTACTTGATCAGTTGGACCAAAAGCAGACACCATACCGTCACGTAAAACCAATAATTTATTGGTTTCTCGAATAATGCTGGGGCGATGACTAATAAGAATGACCGTCTTATGCAATTGACGCAAACGAATAATTGCTTGAGTTAAGGCAATCTCTCCTATGTCATCTAAGTTTGAATTAGGTTCATCCAGCACAATCAGAGAAGGATCACCATACAAAGCGCGGGCCAGGCCAATACGCTGCTTTTCACCGCCTGATAATCCTAGGCCGCCATCACCAATTGGTGTGTCATAACCTTCTGGCATACGCAAAATCAATTCATGTACGCCAGCCAATTTTGCCGCTACGACTACCTGATCGGAATCAACATCACCAAAGCGAGCAATATTTTCACTAATGGTGCCAGCAAATAATTCAATGTCTTGGGGGAGATAGCCAATGTGAGGGCCTAATTCATCTTTGTCCCACAAAAAGACATCCGCACCATCTAAACGAACCTTACCAACAGCAGCGCGCCAAACACCAACTAAAAGACGAGCTAAGGTAGATTTTCCTGAGCCACTAGGCCCAATCACGCCCAAACAATCGCCGGCATTAATTTGAAAACTGACACTTTTTAATACCGCCACTTGAACCATAGGAGGCGCTGCAGTAACTCCTTCAACACTTAAGTGACCTTCTGGCTTTGGCAATTCCATACCCGCAACGCGAGGAGGATTATCGGCCAGTAATTTCTGTAGGCGGTGGTATGCGCTCACCACGCTACTCCATTGACGCCAAACACCAATAATTTGTTGTACGGGGCCCAAGGCACGACCCAACAAGATCGAGCCGGCAATCATCATCCCGCTCGTGACATCTCCCATGATCACTAACAAAGCGCCCACTCCCAAAATCAATGACTGAACAGAGACTTGGACAAATTTAGTGATGGAGCTGACGCGAGAAGCTTTCTGACTTGCCTCTGCCTGTAATTTTAAAAATTTCACATGCTCGGCATACCAGCGTTTGCGCATATTAGGCAACATGCCCATCGCTTCAATGACTTCAGCATTGCGCAAATTATTCGTTGCTAGATTGCTAGAGCGGATGGCAGTGGAATTGGCTAAAGCCAGTGGCTTACGTGACACCACTTCATTTAACCAAGCTAGAGCGACTAATAAAATCACGCTCACTAAAGCAAACAGACCCATCCAAAAATTAAATACAAAAATAACGAGTAAATAAATCGGAAACCAAGGCGCATCAAAAAAGGCAAACATGCCGTTACCAGTAACGAACTGGCGAATCGTCGTTAAATCATTTAAGGCTTGTCCGGCATTCACACCCGTACTGCGCAAGTTTTGCTCGAAAGCAGCGGTATAAACACGGTTATTCAAGAAGGTATCCATCTTTGCGCCAATGCGAATGACGACCATACTGCGGATATATTCCAATACGGAGATTAAGGCAAATAAGCCTAAAACCATTAAGCTCAACATATAGAGCGTGGTTTCGTTTCGGCTGGCTAACACTCGATCGTAGACTTCGAGCATATAAATAGAGGGTACGAGCATCAAAATGTTCACACAAGCTGTAAAACAAGCAATTGTGTAAAAAACACCTTTAAATTTTGATAGTGCTTCAGTGATCTCGTTTTTAGGGATCATTTGCCTAAATCTGTTTTGCAAATTCATACTCCTTGGTAAATCCAATATAAATCGTTTGATTTTACTGGCAGAGCCTCACCTGATAGCCCGCTCGAATGAGGCTAAAAAGAAAGTCAAAGACAGTTACTAGTTACTCTAAAAGCAGACAACAAATGAAATAATGGAGAAATATAGCATAAATTGTGACATTTATCACAATTAATGGCCCGTGTTGTTGATTTAGCATCCTATTTTAGTTGTGACTAATTATGTTCGAGCATAACAAATAAGACCCTCTCTCCCGACTAAAATGCGTGATGACTATGTTATCTGAGCCAATCGGCGCCCTTGCGGTTGCCCCCGTTACCCTTTCCATTGTTAGTCATGGGCAAGGCTCCATGCTCAAAGAGCTCCTAAAAGATATTAAAGAAGGTATCGACACCGACTACCACGTGATCTTGACCTTAAATATCCCTGAAGATGAGGCTTTTTTAGCCTCCTTTTCAACGATGCCTATCCAAGTCATCCGTAACTCACAAGCTCAAGGGTTTGGACAAAACCACAACCAGGCTTTTAGGCAGTGTCAAAGCCCCGTATTTGTCATTGTGAATCCCGATATCCGTGGGACCCCTTTTGCGCTCACCCCCCTTTTGCAAGCCCTAGAACCTGAAGGGGTTGGTGCCGTTGGACCTCAGATCACTTCCAGTCTAGGACACCCTCAAGATAGTGCTCGGCATTACCCCACCATGAGCAACTTGCTGGCCCGCCATTGTTTAAGTCGTCAGCAGCCTGACTACGTGCTGGGCAACACTCCTGTACCGGTAGATTGGGTAGCTGGCATGCTCATCGCGTTTAAAAGCTCAGCTTACCGCGCCGTGGGTGGATTTGATGAGGAGTATTTTATGTATGTGGAAGATGCGGATATTGCTTGGCGGCTAAAGTTAGCGGGCTATCAAACCGTCTGGGTTCCCAGCGCTTGCTTTATTCACGATGCCCAACATGGCAGCAGAAAGAAAGCGCGCTATTTAATGTGGCACCTGCATAGCATGGCGCGTTTTTTAATCAAAAGGATGTACTTCAACCTATAAAGTAGGGTTCCCTTTACCCAATCGACCGGTAATTCCATGCCACAGTCCTCTACCCATCATACGCAGGTGAGCCAGACGAGGTTTGCTAAAAAGCAGATAAAACACACACTTACTTAATAAGCGGCGGGCATCACTGCACTTCCACTTCAACGGAAGATAGGGCGCTTGATATAGGGCAATGCCATTGCGAATGAGGTAGTAGTGTCGCAAGGGGCTATGGGAAAAAATAGGGCGGCCCAAAATCATGATCGGCTCATCCCCTAGGTCGTGATCCATATTGGCTGCGCATACCCCCCACAAGGTGTAACCTTTTTGCAAAACGCGTAAGTACCACTCCACATCCACATAATCAATAAAGAGATCTTCTCGAAATAGACCCACCTCCTCTATAACCGAAAGCGGGGTTAAGGTTCCTGAACAAATCAAATGATCAGTAGCGATGAGTTGGTTTGCAAAAGAACAGTACAAGCGACGTGTTCTTAGCCATCCAACTTGTAAAAAGGGGGCGGATGTACCCAATTTAGGAATGCAATTATTGGGCCCTACAGCGCCCACACGATAGCCCGCTTCAGTCTGGGTGAAAAATCCCTTGAGCAAGGCCCGAACCATCCCCGCATGCGGCAAGCAATCATGATCTAAAAATAAAACATACTCCATCTTCAGATGATGTTTTAAATATTCAATACCCCTGTTTTGTGCGGCCGCGATCCCGAGGTTTTCACCCAAGCAAATCCATTGCGCGTGATGCTCTTGTGCCAGCAAAGGAAGATCAGCCACCTGATGCGTTGACTCCGTGTTATCGACAATGACGATAGCCCCAACCTGATTGGCAATTGCACCCAAAAGTGCTGCTAATTTTTCTCGATCAGGGCGATAGGTGACAATAATTGCGCCCACCTGAGTGGCGATCTTGGTCTCAGAAAAAACGTCGACCGTTTTCAATTTATTTGGGTAGTTGCGCAGCAATCGCTGCTAAACGGATTTGCATCGCCTCGCCCATTTTTTTGTATGAGTGATGTTCGCGTATATACTGCGCTGCTTGTTGACCCAAGTTAAGGCCGTACTGAGGATCATCCACCATGCGCCGCATATAGTGCGCTGCCTCTGTTACGTTCGGCTGCGCCCACACTTGATTATTCGCAAAGGGGTATTCGTGTTTTTCTACCGGCACTAGCTGGTAGGAAACCAAAGCAGAATTATCAGCATTCATAAATTCGAGATTGCCTGAGTAGGCAGTCCCAATCACAGGTTTTCCTAGGTACATTGATTCGGCTAGGCCAAGACCTAGACCCTCAGAGCGATGTAAGGAAACATAACAATCCACCACATTGAATAAGCCCCGCACCTGCTCAGTCGTAAATTGAGCATCAAGCATGATGATCCTAGGGTCTCCATCAATCAACTCTTCCAACTGTAATCGCTGCTCAGCATACCGAGCGCCATTACTAGTTTTGAGAACCAAGTTGACAGACTCAGAACGGCGAGGAAATGCCTCTTTAAATGCCATGATCGCGGCCTGAGGATTTTTGCGAGTCATGTGAGAATGAAAGTCAAAGCTAAATAAGAAAATAAAATGATCAGCAGGTAAGGCAAAGTCTTCGCGCCCCCACTCAGCGCCTGGAATCTCAAATTCAATCGCTAAGGGAATTTTATACACTGGCTTATTTAATGAGGCTACTGCCTGTGCTACAAAATCGGTGTTAACCCAAATTTCATCTACCAAATGATGAGCATAACGCCATGACTTTGGAAACTGACTAAGCTCCCAAAACCAATAGCCAACGTTATAACGGTTCGCCCACTCATCGTATTTCATCCACATTGGTAAGCGATAGAGCATGTCGGGATTCATGCAGATGCAATTGAGCCAGTGTGCAGCATAGGACTCTAGATGCGCCTGCATCGACCCCTCTTCTTGACGGTTTAAAATTTTAATCGCCAACTCACGCACACCAAACGGTATAGCTACTGATTTTGCCGCGCGAATAGCACTCCGTAATACCTGCCCTAAACCCAACTCCCCCGAGTAGTACCCAATAAAATTCATACCTGATAAACACTGCGACCTTTTTGGTAAAGAGCGCGGGCAAATGCTGTACACCACATTAGCTATCCAGTAGACAGCAGGCAAAACTAATTGTTTGATCTGCTTACTGAGCGGCATCTAACATCCACTGCAAGGTTTGCTCTAAGGGACGCCAGTGTTGTGGGCCAAGACACTGTTCCAATCGCGCATGATTACCGGATAAAATCTCGATTTCATTGTTGCGTACCAGTTTGGGATTAACCTTGACTGGGAGAAGATGTCCTGTCATTGATTCGAGCAGGCTGATCACTTGGCGTAAGTTGACGGTGCGACCCGATGCCAGGTTGTAGGTTTGTCCTGATACCCCTAGCGCCAATAAACCAAGATAGCACTGACTTACATCTCTAACATCGTTATATTCGCGATAGACTTCGATATTGCCCAGCTCAATGTGATCCGCCTTGCGAACAAAGTGCTCAATGATCTTTGGAATGACGAAGCTCACGTGATGCCCTACCCCAGTGTAATTAAACGGCCGAGTAATCGCGATAGGTAGTTGAGATAAATAATTGCGAGATAACAACTCCATTGCTAGCTTACTCATAGCATAGTGATTCACGGGAGCAGGCACTTGTGACTCATCAATCGGTGAGTGCTCACAGTGACCATAGACGTTTGCCGAGCTCGCTAAGATTACTTTTTGAGGGGCCTGCTTTAAAGTGAGCAATGCATCTAAAAGGTGTAAGCTGCCAAAGAGATTGGTCTGATAAAAACCTTGCTCATCTGCGTGCATGACATGGCTAATCGCCGCTAAATGCAAAACATGGGTCGGCTCTATCTCCTGGACTTGTGCCTTGATCGACTCTAGATTTTGAAGATCGCCAGCCAGCGGAAAAACCTCAATTCCTTGCGCGATTGCTGCGCTAGCCACATGTCGGCCAGTAAAACCATCCGCGCCAGTCAACAACAAACGCATCTAAAAGGATTGCCCTAAACGGTTGCGACGTAAATCAGCCTCCACCATCATCTGACACAAAGACTCGAGTGAGGTTTCTGGCTCCCATCCCAATTGACTTTTAGCCTTAGCAGGATCACCAATCAGCAATTCAACTTCAGCAGCCCTATAAAACCGTGGATTAATACGCACGACTGTTTTGCCAGTTTTTTGATCTATTCCAATCTCTTCTTCAGCATGACCTTGCCACTCTAAATGGATCTCTACATGGTGAGCGGCCATGGTGGCAAATTCCCGAACTGTTGCCAGGCGATTGGTTGCCAAAACAAAGGTATCTGCTGAAGGCGCTTGCAAAATACGCCACATCCCATCAACGTAATCTTTGGCATAACCCCAATCCCGTTTAGCATCCAAATTACCCAACTCGAGAACTTGGGCTTGACCTAAGGAGATTTTCGCCAATGTGTCAGTAATTTTGCGAGTCACAAACTCTTGACCGCGCAGAGGAGATTCGTGGTTAAACAAAATGCCACTAGAAGCAAAAATATCATAACTTTCGCGGTAGTTGACGGTCATCCAATGCGCATAGAGCTTAGCAATGCCGTAGGGGCTTCGGGGATAAAACGGGGTGGATTCAATTTGGGGAATCGCCTGGACTTTACCAAACATTTCAGAAGTAGAGGCTTGGTAGAAACGGATTTTAGGATTAACTATACGAATCGCTTCCAATAGATTCACTGGACCGATTCCGGTAATCTGCGCCGTAGCAATAGGCTGCTCAAACGAGACCCCAACAAAACTTTGCGCCGCTAGGTTATAGACTTCAGTAGCCTGACTCTCCTCTAGTAGCCGAATTGCGGAAGACAAATCTGTTAAGTCAAAACCCACTAAATGTAGATTTGGATGTTTGGCAATCCCCAGCTCCTCGATACGCCAAAAATTGACTGAACTCGTACGACGGTAAGTGCCATATACCGTATAGCCTTTTTCTAACAAAAGCTCGGCTAAATAAGCGCCATCCTGCCCAGTAATTCCCGTGACCACCGCAACGAAGTTTGAATCTTTTGTTTGCATTACCAATCTTTCAATTAATTTCTTAAAACTAACCCAGGAGGGTCATTAGGTACGCCCATAATGATCATCAAAGCGCACAATATCGTCTTCACCCAAATAATGCCCGCTTTGCACTTCAATCATTACCAGTAGCTCACTGGTCGGGTTTGTTAAACGATGACGATGCCCAGCGGGAATATAAGTAGACTCGTTAGCGTGGATCGTTAAGGATTGCTCACCGTTAACGACTTCGGCTTTGCCTGTGACGACAATCCAATGTTCACTACGGTGGTGATGCATTTGTAAACTTAAGCTAGCGCCAGGCTTCACTTCAATCCGTTTTACCTTAAAGCCTGGGCCCTCTTCCAGTACTGCGTAAGAACCCCAAGGTCTAAAGACGGTGCGATGTACTTTGGCCGCGTCATGACCACGCAATTGTAATTTGGTCACTACTGTTTTGACCTCTTGCGCCTTGTCTGCATGAACTACTAAAAGGGCATCTGTGGTTTCAATAATGACTAAGTTTTCCACCCCGACTGCGGCTACTAGACGGTCTTCAGACTGGACAAAGGTATTACGGGTATCTACAAAAATGGCATCGCCAATCGCCCGATTATTATTTTCATCTGACTCTACCAGCTGGGCAATAGCAGTCCAAGAGCCAATATCGCTCCAACCCATATCGGCAGGAACAACGGCTACTTTTTTGGATTTTTCCATTACCGCATAATCGATCGACAAACTGGGAATTTGCTCAAAGCTTTCCGCAGGAATTTCCAAGGCATCAATGGCGGTTGGGGAGGTAGCAGCAGCAGTCATAGTCTCCCAGCAATGCTTTGCAGACTGAGCTATGTCAGGGGCGCACAAGCTGAGCTGCTCAAGGAAATCAGTAGCCTTAAAGCAGAACATACCGGAGTTCCATAAATACTTGCCAGAGTCTACATAAGACTGGGCAGTATCCGCATTTGGTTTTTCAACAAAGCGGGCAACAGCAAACCCCTCTTTTAAGGCCGCACCACACTCGATATATCCAAAGCCGGTGTCGGGGGTAGTAGGAACAATTCCAAACGTCACCAGAAAACCTTGCTGCGCAAGATTGATCGCCCTTCCTAAGGCACTCGAGAATGCAGCCTCATCCAAAATCAAATGGTCAGCTGGCAACACCAGCATGATGGCGTCTGGTTGAGTTGCAGCAATTTGATAGGCTGCCAGCGCAATTGCCGCTGCAGTATTGCGGCCAAATGGCTCCAATAAGAAATGACTGTGAGCACTGGTCTTGGCCAACTCATCGCGACTCATAAAATAATAATCACGATTGGTCACCGTAAGCATCGTTTTTATTTTGAGCTGGGGGTCCAACTGAGCCAAAGCGACTACACGCTGGTAAGTTTTTTGAATTAAAGTTTGCCCATCCGCCAACTTCATAAATGGTTTGGGATGGCCTTCTCTTGAGACGGGCCAAAGTCTAGAGCCTGCACCACCGGAAAGAATAACTGGGACTAAATTGGCCATGAGAAAAATAGAGGGGAGATCAAGCAACTAGACAAAGCTTGCAACGAACACCAAATTCCCATTATATAAGGGGGAGGATTGATGAGGGAGTAATTGGGTGCAGTAGTCATGATTTACGATTAATTAACAGCCACTTGGGCACATGAAATTTCATAATTCGTAAATATAGCCAAAGGTAGGTCAAGGAAAAAACGACAATAAACCCTTGTAAAACCCACTTGTTTTGCCAAAAGAGCATGGCAGGAATGACGGATAGGGTCGCCAAAACCCATAAATAGGGGGAGGTTAGAGAGTTACGCTGATTTAACAATGCCGCATCTTGCGTTCCGACCGCCCAACGAACTACCCGGCGGTAAATCAACTGATGTAAATGGATCGCATCGGGCATGCCTACCTGTGTTCTTTTTAGAATAAAACGGCGGTAAATCGTAAAAATAGTTTCAAAGATGGGATAAATACAAATTAATACAGGAAACCATTTTGAAATGGCGATATTGCGAGTAACTAATAAAATGGATAGCTCAGCAACCCAAAATCCCAAAAGATATGCGCCGCCATCCCCTAGAAATATTAAACCTCGAGGGTAGTTCCACATCACAAAACCTAAAGCCGCGCCAATAGCTGCAAACGCGCAACTCATAACCGCAAAATCTTGTACTTGGAAAGCCACATAAGCAATGGCGATCAAAATAATACAGGCCACAATACTTACAAGCCCGTGGTAGCCATCGATAATATTAAATGCATTGGTGACGCCTGCAACCGCAAAGCAAGTAAAAATAATTGAGAGTGCTGGGATAGCCAACAAACTATCGAGTCCGATAAATTGCACATCGACTAACCAGGCATTAAATAAAAACCCAGCCAACGCTGCTGATGCAAGAGCGCCAATAAAACGCCCTTTCGGACTAATTGATTTGGTTAAATCTTCTAACAAGCCCATTCCAAAAACAGGTAAAGCGCTGATGAGCAACAACATGCCAAATTGCCATATCACTGGATTAACGAAATAACGGGTGCTTAAGCCAAGTAATATTCCCAGCAGCAAAGCAATGCCCCCAATACGTGGCACTGCTGTTGCATGAAACTTCTGGACGCCGCTGACATCATGATCGGCACTAAGATGCTCATGTAGGTGCCGAAAACGTAAGATCAAGAAACCCAATAAAAAGGCAGTAATTAAGGCGGCAAAAAGGGTGCTCATTGCTGCCTCCACGGGAAAAGTAAAGTCGATACCGTAATTGGTAAAGTACTCTGACATTTTGGAATATTATAAAAACTATATAGACCAAAGCTAATAATAGCCCCAATTAAAGTGCCTATAGCCACTCCAATAGGCCCGAGCCACATGCCTAAAATAATACTAACCACTAAATTAGTTAGGCCTTCAACCAGCGGCGGAATAATCACCTCGTGCTGCAAGTTTGCGCTCACAACGGCTATGGCATATAAGACTGTTAGCATCCGAATTGCAGTTGCAATTAACAGAATAGGGAAAATATTTAAAAAGACTGGTGTAGCGCCTTGAAATAAATATTGCCAAAACGCATTTGGCACGAGCGCAAGCGTAATCACAATCAACCAAAGAATTTGCAGTAACCGTTTTTGATAATGGGCAAAAATTATCTTAAATTGACCTCCATTAGGCTTACTTAATTCTTGGGTAAAACGCGGTAGGCATGGTGATAAAAAGGCAATCCCAAAGCCTGCCACAAAAGTCATTAAGGCCAAGGCCAACGAGTAGCCCGGGACCGCTAAAAAATCTACCCTAGCAATAATCCATATATCGATTCCAGCTACTAGAAATGCACTGAACTGCCATACCGAGATTCCCCCCATTCCTCGAAAGAAGCTACTAAGCATCAACCTATCTACTTGAGCTCTCTTTGGACTAGGTATCGATTTTTGCAACCAGAAAATGACCGTCAACAAAATCAGTCCGGTAATGATGGCTAATACATAAGCATTAGCCACGGCGGTTGCACTAATAGTGCCTTGAAAATGTAGAAAAAATACTGTCCCTAATAAAGTTAAGGCAACCGTCGCCTTATATAAATTTTCCCACTCAAAGCGCGCGATGGAACCAAAACAGCCAAAATAAAATAGAGCCAATAAAGCCAAGCTCGCAGCAATTCCGACCCTAAACCAAATGGCCTGTATTGACCCATACTCACTTGCCGTTATATGGACAAAATAATTTAGCAAGACACCTGAGAGAAGTACCAATAGCGTACCCACCCCTATAAGTGCACAGATTAAGAAAAAACCTGATGAAATCGCTTTTTTCACCATCTCTTCAGATTCCGTAGCGTATCCGTGCGCAATGGTTCTCATCAAAATCTGGTGTATTCCAAACCCTAACAGTGGAATATAGGTAACCACCTGAAAGCCGAGCACCCAAATGGAGTATTCAGCGCGCGCAAGCCATCGATTCAATAAGATAGGCAGCACCACAACGGTAAGCATTGAAAAGCCACCGCCCAAGATATTTAGGAGAGCGTTTCTATGATGAGCTCGGTGCAAGAGCGGTGTCAAATTAGCCATAAGATGTTTGAATTCTAAGGGGCTTTCTCTTTTTCATTGAATTACCTACAATAAAGAGCACGGTACAGACTTTAAAAGTATCTTTGACTCAACCTATTCAGGAGAACCCCTATGACTAATAGCCCACCCAAAATAAATCTTCGCAATTCAGTGACTGAATGCGCGCAATCCCTGCGCAAAGAAAATGTTGGCAAATATCACAACTATGGCATCAAGGACTGTATTGCCTCAATTGCTGCCATGAAGGTGAAGTAAACACCTCTAGTAAATCGGGCTTTGAGGGAAGTGTTGCCTATTGAACTACCCTAGTAAGCCTAAAAATGCAGTAGTAAGTCAGAAATCAATCGTTGCTGGGGAAGTAGTGTTTAGAGATGCAACGTAGCTCTGAGCATCAATTAAAGGTGCCGAGTAAGCTAAATTTAAAAAGGACTGCCTAGTGAACTGTCCAACTTTTGTGGGTCAGTTCACTAGGCAGTCCTTTTTTCTTGACTAACGTAGCTTAAAAAATATTAAGCCTTCTTAGCGTAAGCAGAGCACCAGCCTTTGCTTGATACTTGCTTGCCTGCAAACAACGCACATCCGCCGGCAGCTGAACCAGCGGCGCCTTGGTAGAGAGCACAGTTACCACAGGCTTGTGGAGGAGCATACTTAGCAAACTTTGCTTTATCTACTTTAGAGGCATCGGCTTTGTAACCCAATGCAGCAGCCTGAGGATCGGTTTCCAAAACCATGGCTTGAGCTTGAACTTTTCCATTGAGAGCTAATGTACAGGCACCAGCAGCAGATAAAATCATAAATTGGCGACGACTATTTTTCATACGATCTCCAGAGTTTAAATTGAAAAAAATGTGGAACTAGAGGCGATCATAGAGCAGAAGGATTAAATGCACTATCCATAATCTAAGTGTTTGATTTTATTAATAATTTAATTGAGAATGAATCTCATAATCAATCTCGTCTCATTAATTAATGCCAACCCTTCAGGTTCATGCAAGAGACGCGTTCCTTTACGTGCGTACCCGATCCAACCTCGGGATAGGATCGCGCACAATCTATCGCATCGCGCTGGAAAGTCGATTGATTATTTTTGCTTGGGTCCTCATTCTTATCTGGATAAACCGAGCATCCAAATAAGCTAGATATCAAAATTACTCCACTACCCATCCTTAAGAACAATTGGGTAAACATTACCTTTTCTCTAAAAGAGATAAAAATTCCCGCCTCAGATTGGGGTCTTTTAAGAAGGCGCCACGCATGACGCTATTGACCATTTTTGAATCACGATCTTTAACCCCGCGCCATTGCATGCAAAAGTGATCAGCGTCCATCACAACAGCAACACCAATTGGTTTAATTTTCTTCTCCAACATATCCGCCAATTCGACTACGGCTTCTTCCTGAATTTGTGGCCGGCACATGACCCATTGGGTTAAGCGCGAATACTTAGATAGGCCAATAAGGGCTGACGCCTTACTTGGTAAAACACCAATCCAAATTCGACCCATAATGGGGCAAAAGTGATGTGAGCAGGCACTGCGTACAGTAATGGGCCCAATGATCATAAGCTCGTTTAGTTTGCTGACATTAGGAAACTTCGTTAAGGCGGGTTGGTCAACATAACGCCCATTAAATACCTCCTGAATGTACATTTTTGCTACGCGCTGACTAGTATTATTAGTGTTGTGATCGCTTTGGGTATCAATCACCAAACTCTCCAATACTGCCTGCATCTTTTCAGCCACCTCATCAACGAGTTTTTCTAATTCGCCTGGTTTGATAAAAGCAGAAATATTGTCATTTGCATGGAAACGGGTCTTCTGGGCCTCAATACGACGGCGAATGATGACTGATAAAGGGGTGCCTGCATCATCTTCTGTATTGGTTAATTTTTGTGGGCTAGCTTTCTTTACTGCCACTTTTTTTGCCGGTGTCGCTACCGGTTTCAACTGTTTTGTCGCTACTTTTTTAGTGACGACTTTTGTCGGTATTTTTTTAGCAGGCATAAATTAAATCTAGTCTCAGAAAATGAATATTGTTGTTTATGAAAAGTTAAATTTGAAAGAACAGCGCTACTACACAGATAATGCCAAACAACCAAACTATCGATCTGGTGGTTGGCCAGTTTGCTATGTAGCAAATCAGATAGGCAATGCGGGCAATCACAAACCCAAGAGCAAGCAAATCCAGTCTTAGTTGGGGCACATTTGATACTGAAGCAATAATGACCGCAGCAAAAAAGAGGGGTAAGGATTCAAAAAGATTAGCTTGTGCAGCATTCGCCCTCGCCCTAAAACCAGTTTGTTTAGCAAGCCATTGTCTAGGAAGGCTATTGTCATAAGCTACAAAATCTTTTTTGGCAATACCGGCAGCAACATAAGGCAACAACCCCATAAAGAGGATGCAAGCATAAGCAATAGTCATTGTGATACTTCCTTTTTAGATCCAATACGGCTCTCATTGCCATGCATGAGATTGCAAATATTACTGCGATGTCGCCATACGAGTAAGGCACAAACAATGGTAAGGGCAATACCCATGGGTTGAAACCCAAACAAGAATACAAAGTAAATCGGACCAAATATCGCAGCGGCTAATGCTGCTAAGGAAGAGTAACGCATGAACGTGGCCACAATAATCCAGGTACCCAAAGTGGCAAGTCCTAAGATCCAGTTAATACCAAACAAGATGCCGCAAGCAGTAGCGACTCCTTTACCCCCTTTAAAGCCATGAAAAATAGGGAACACATGACCTAGAAATACTGCGATAACTACTCCACATAGAATCCATGAACTTAGCGTAGAAGTAAGGGACTCGTCACCTAAGATGACTCTAGCCAACATTACCGCTAAATACCCCTTTAAAGCATCGCCAGCTAGGGTTAAAACTGCTGCCGTCCTGTTACCCGTTCGCAGCACATTAGTGGCCCCTGGATTACCAGAGCCATAAGAATGCGGATCTGGCAAGCGCATAAATTTACTTACTACCACCGCAAATGAAATCGAGCCAATCAGGTAGGCAATGGGAATTAATAGTAAATCGATATTGAGGTCCATGGCGTTATCTTAAACACTTATCAAATTATAGATTCGAAGACTCTATGAGCCCCGTGGGTGATGCTGTTGATGAATGGATTTCAGACGCTCTCTAGCTACGTGCGTATAGATTTGCGTAGTAGAGATATCCGCATGCCCTAATAATAGCTGTACCACCCTTAAGTCCGCTCCATGGTTTAGTAAGTGCGTGGCAAAAGCATGTCGTAAAGTATGGGGTGATAAAGCCACAGGAATATTGGCAATTGTGGCGTACCGCTTGATGAGCGCCCAAAATGCTTGGCGCGTTAAGCCAGTTCCTGTATGCCGCCCCACAAATACCGCATCGGTGGTTTTGCCTTCTAACAATGGCGTTCTCGCATCTGCTAGATAGCGTCTAATCCACTGACCAGCCTCTCCTCCAAAAGGTACTAGGCGCTCTTTGCCGCCCTTACCATTCACTATGCGTACAACCCCCTCATTTAAACCTAGCGCTACGGTCTTCAATGAAACAATCTCTGATACCCGCAAGCCGCTGGCATACATCAACTCCAGCATGGTGCGGTCCCGCAAACCTAAAGGGGTTTCTACATCTGGAGCATTAAGCAATGTCGTAATTTGCTCTTCGCTTAAGGTTTTAGGGAAACGCATAGCTTGCTTTGCAGCACGCAAACCAATGCAAGGATCCCTTTTTACCAAATTCATGCGTAGTGCGTGACGATAAAAGCGCTTAAAGACGGTCAAGCGCCGATTAGCAGTAGTAGCCTTGTCGGCTCGTCGAGAGGCGATATAAGCAGTAAGATCTTTTTCAGCAACCGCATATAAATTAGAGCCTGATTCTTTATGTAGCCATTGCGCTAAGAGGAGAAGATCTCGGCGATAAGCCAACAGGCTATTTTTCGCTAGGCCATCCTCTAGCCAACAAGCGTCACAAAAACGCTCGATAGCTTCCTCACTAGCTGGCGCAATTGCAGTAGCCTCAGCCTTTGGCGATGAGGCTACCGTCTTAGTCACGAAAGTTATTAAATCCTAGAGGAGCTTCAGTGACTTCTTTTTTCAAAAATGTCATGACTTCTTGTAAATCATCTCGCTTGGCGCCTGTAACACGCACAGCATCACCCTGGATGCTGGCTTGAACTTTCATTTTGCTATCTTTAATAATACGCACTACTTTTTTAGCCAACTCAGTCGTAATCCCTTTTTGAATCTTCATGGTTTGCTTGCGCTTATCGCTACCAATAGTTTCTTTTTTCTCATCCTTTAGGTAACGCACATCTACGTTGCGTTTAGCCATTTTTCCGTACAGTACATCGCGTACCTGACCTAATTTAAAGTCATCATCACCGAATAAGATCAACGTTTCATCTTTCTGCTCAACGCGGCTATCAGAGCCTTTGAAATCAAAACGATTGGTAATTTCCTTATTGGACTGCTCAACGGCATTCTTTAACTCGATCATATCGGGCTCACAAACTACGTCAAATGAGGGCATTTGAAACTCCTTAAAAAAACGGTGCGTATTACATTTAATTTGCTACTTTTCAGGTTTTGACAAGATTTTGAATCTAAAACCTGAACACGAATAAGATTGTGGCATGAACTTCGCAAAAAGTGCGCCTAAACAAGCAAAATTGGTTCCCAATATGGGTCTAAAGGATAGAAATACCTTTGGCCTGGAATCTTGTGCGGAACTCGCTTATGAAATTACCGCAGCAGATCAATTACCAGCCTTATTCAAAACGATCAAGGAACAAAAAATCACTTGGCAAGTTTTGGGTGGGGGTAGTAATGTCATTCTTCCAGAGCGCTTACTGGGCATGACGTTGCTCATGAATATTCAAGGGCAAGAACTATTGGGTTCAGATGATCAAGCTGTCTTTATCAGCGTTGGTGCTGGAGTCAATTGGCATGAATTTGTCAGCTGGACCCTAGAGCAAAACTTACCCGGCCTAGAAAATCTTGCTTTAATTCCAGGAACTGTAGGTGCGGCGCCAATTCAAAATATCGGAGCCTACGGCGTTGAGATTGGGGAGTACATTGATGGTATTGAGGTTTTTGATTCTTTAGACCATAGCTTTGTTACTCTTTCCAAGGAATCTTGCCAGTTTGCTTATCGCGATAGCTACTTCAAAAAAAATCCCAATCAATTTATCGTAACAAGAGTTGTTTTTAAAATTCCAAAATCTTGGACCCCACGACTTCAATATTCAGATTTAGCTAAACAGTTTGAAAATATAGATGGGGACTCCCCTAGTGCTGAAGAAATTTATGTAGCCGTATGCAAAATTCGCACAAGCAAATTGCCTGACCCTAAAGTTATTGGTAACGCTGGTAGCTTTTTTCAAAATCCGATTATTCCTTATGAGCAATATAAGATCCTCATTAGGCAGTTTCCTCAACTAGTGTCCTATCCAGACAAACCAGAAAAACGTAAGTTAGCAGCAGGCTGGCTTATAGATCAATGCGGCTTTAAAGGCCTAAATATGGGGTCTGTAGGGGTATATAAAAATCAAGCGTTAGTGTTAGTGAACCATGGTGATGGCACGGCCAAAGACATTTTAGATTTAGCCCAACTCATCCAAGATAAAGTACATCAAACTTTTGGTGTGCGCTTATTAATTGAGCCTAATATTTTGTAGCTAATAGTTGTGAGCCGTATTTTATGAATTACGACTTGTGGTTGACCTTGGCAAACTGTACTTCCGCCTGGCCTTTTGCTAATCGCACTTGATAAGTAGCTTCTGTATTAAGTTGTGTGGAATTGCGAACTGCCTGCATTGCTTGCTCATTTTTAGTCAGAATAACAGCGTACCCCCGCTCTAAGGTTCTTTGGGGATTAAGCATCTCGAGTTGCAACTGGTAGTGGGTTTGGTTGCGCTGCCAACTCTGAACTCTCACACTCCATGCTTGGTTTAGACGCTGTTGCCAGCCATAAATTTGTTCACGCATCCGATCGGGATTAGGCAAAGCATGGCTTAAGCGCAGGGTCAATTGATCTAATGTTTGCGCTTCACGTTCTATACGTTGATTTACTCGTTGTGAAAGTGCCTGCATGATGGCACCCAACTCTTGTAGCATCTGATCTTTGCGTGGCGCAGCCAATTCAGCAGCTCCTGTTGGAGTAGGCGCACGCAAGTCGGCAACAAAGTCAGCAATCGTCACATCGGTTTCATGCCCTACCCCGCTGACTATGGGAATAGAAGACTCGGCAATAGCGTAGGCAAGCTTCTCATCGTTAAAGGCCCATAAATCTTCAATACTTCCACCGCCTCTGACTAGCAAAATGACATCTACTGCCTTTTCTTGCTCTGCAGCCTTTAGCGCTGAAATAATCCCCGCGGGGGCATCGGGTCCTTGCACTAACGTGGGATAAATCACGATCGGGATATGGGGGGCTCGTCTTGCTAAAGTACTTAGGACATCTTTTAAGGCGGCAGCCTGTAGTGAAGTAATGATGCCGATAGATCGAGGGTGGGTCGGTATCTCGCGTTTACGCTCGGCATCAAATAAACCTTCTTTGGCTAGCTTCGCCTTGAGTTTTAAGAAGGCTTCATACAATCCCCCCATACCTGCTCGGCGCAAAGTTTGAATCGTCAGCTGAATATCGCCTCTAGGCACGTATAAACCCAAGTTAGCGCTTACCTCAACCAAATCCCCCGATTGGGGCATAAAACCTACCTGCCCATTACGTCCACGGAACATCACGCACCGAATTTGCCCCTCTTCATCCTTTAATGAGAAGTACCAATGCCCGCTGTCATATGCCTTGAAGTTTGAAATCTCCCCGCTAACCCAAACGCTATCAAAGCGCTCCTCTAAAGAGGCCGAAATGGCGCGGTTCAGATCGCCAACACTGAGGATTTCTCTTAATATCTCTGACATTTTTTCTCTTTATTTACACATTTACTTAAGCTATAGCGATATACATATCCACAAAAGCCCATCAACCCTAAAATTTATGCCAATAAGTAAGTGTTTACTGACCTTTAACACCATATAAATCCAATATACTCGTATTAACTATTTGATTTATATAAAGATTATTTCAACTCAAGCTTTAGGTACTTTACCCAACCCATACTTCTAAAACTAGAAATCACGGGTTTAGAACTCCATTCTTAAAAAGTTTTGCACAGAGTTATCCACAGGGTGACTTTTAGAAAACTGGTTTGGAATCAGCTAAAGTACTGAGCTTATGTACACAATCTTACTGTCAGCAGGTTGGCCTATTTGGCCTTTACTAATTATCTCCATTATCGGTCTTGCTATTGTGCTCGAGCGTGCCTGGTATTTGCAGCAAATTCATTTGTTTCCCAAAAATAGTCTTGAGACTACTTTTGGTCTAGCCAACCTGATTTCCCAGCAAAAAATCGTCTCTGAAGACCAAATTGGTGTCATCAGTCAACTTTCGCCTATATCCCCCTTGTTTGCCTGTGTTTTGCAAGAAAAGATGTTTGGAACCTTGGCTGACCCTGCTCTAGAGGAGCTGCAAGCCGTGGCCCAAACTACCTGGCTAAAACTGGATCGCTATTTAGGTGCTTTAGCGACCATTGCCACCGTGGCTCCCTTATTAGGTCTTTTTGGCACCGTGGTAGGCATGATTGAAATTTTTGGCAGTCAGGGTGCTATTAATGGCGCTGGTGGGAGTCCACAACAGTTAGCGCACGGCATTTCTGTAGCTCTATACAACACCGCTTTTGGGCTAATGATTGCTATTCCTGCATTGGCCTCATGGCGAGGTCTTCGCGCTATGGCAAATCAACGCCGTCAAGAGTGCGAAGAGTTCACTAGGCAGTTATTTAAAAAGCTCTACCCAAACCCAGTGAATGAAAAATGAGTTGGTTAGATAACCGCTCTAGCCAGCGCGCAAGATTTTCTTTAGGCTCAATTTCTAGTCCCGCTGAGCCTGAAATAAATCTCATTCCTTTTATTGACGTGCTTTTAGTGATACTGATCTTCTTAATGATCTCCACCACTTTCACTCGCTATCAAGAATTGGCTATCACCTTGCCCACCGCTAACGGCTCTGAAAATCAGGCCGAAGAAAAACAGATTCATATTGCGGTTAGTCGTGATGGTCGCTTTGCCATTAACGGCAAAATTACTGATCGCATGCAACTAGCCAATGTCCTTACTCAACTCAATCAAAATCATTTAAATGCGGGAAGCACCAACGGTATGCTAGTTGATATTGACGCTGATGCACGTGCACCCCATCAAGCAGTGATGACTGCTCTTGAGGCGGCACGGGATGCCAACTTTTCCAATATTGTCTTTAGCAGCCAAACCAAGAAATAATGTCCTCCACCAAACTCCAAATGCTGATCATCCATGTTTCGTAAGTCTCCAAAATTCTGGGAAAGGCGGGGCCCAACCAGCCTTTTACTTTGGCCTATATCTTGGATTTATGGATGGGTAGTGCGCATTCGAAAACTCATTTATGACTTGGGATTTTGGAAGGGTAAGCCTGCAAGAGTGCCCATTATTATTGTCGGCAACATTCGCGTCGGTGGTACTGGTAAGACGCCCATTGTGATTGCCATTGCAGAGTCTTTGTCTCAGTTAGGATGGAAGCCCGGAATTATTAGCAGAGGTTATGGCTCAGGCGCGCAAACCGTTCCAACTCTTGTGCGTAGCGATTCTGATTCTGCATTAGTTGGTGATGAGCCTGTGCTGATGGCTAAACGCACCCGCGATCGATTTCCGATTTGGGTTTTTCCTAAGCGCAAATCTAGCATTGCCGCTCTACTTAAAAATGATCCGTCAGTGAACGTCATTATTAGCGATGACGGATTGCAGCACGTCGGCCTCACTCGCTGGCCAGCGCGTGAGGGTGGGCGTGATATTGAATTGGTTGTGCGCGATCAACGCGGTGAGGGTAATAGCTTTTTATTGCCGGCCGGCCCTTTGCGTGAGCCAGCGACTCGCGAACGTGATGCTACCCTCATGACAAGTAGCAACCCTTCAACTCCCTTGGTGGATGAATATTTTTTAGGGCGTCGTGCATTTACTCTTAGTAGAAAATTGGATCATGCTTATCAACTCATTCATCCAGACAATACCCAATCTTTAGAGGATTTAGCCGATATTTATCTGCCCACTAAAATTACTGCAGTAGCAGGCATCGGTAACCCACAACGTTTTTTTGATGATCTTCGATCTCACGGTATTGTTGCTAAAGGTATTTCACTTGCAGATCACAGTGCCTTTAGCCCCGAATTTTTTAGCGCATTAAATGCGCAATGCATCCTCATCACCGAAAAGGACGCCGTCAAATGCTCTGCAATTTCTGACGAACGAATTTGGGTAGTGCCCATGAATCTAGCGATTCCTGATACATTAAGCGAGTGGTTGCAATCAATTTTGCAACGGCCCGACCCAAACCGCTACACTTTGTAAGCAATTTACTACGGAACATTATGGATAAGCGCCTGCTCGATATTTTAGTCTGCCCTTTATGTAAAGGGTCTTTGCACTTAGATACGCAAAAACAAGAACTCGTTTGTAAGTTGGATCGCTTAGCCTATCCAATCCGCAACGACATTCCGGTAATGCTCATTGATGAGGCCCGCGCCCTCTCTGCTGAAGAAATCCATTAACACTACGATTTTCATCACCTTCTAAATGCGCATTAATACCCCTGATTTTTTGGTTGTGATTCCTGCGAGACTGGGATCCACCCGTTTGCCACGCAAACCCTTGGCTGATATTGCTGGCAAACCCATGATCATTCATGTAGCTGAGCGAGCCAAACTGTCTCTTGCACAAAGCGTGGTGGTTGCTACTGATTCTGCTGAAATCCAGGCGGTATGCGATGAATACCGCATTGAATGCTTACTCACAAGCGCCGATCATTCGACTGGAACCGATCGCATTGCCGAAGTTGCCAAGCTCTTGGAGTTACCTGAAGACACCTTAATTGTGAATGTTCAGGGTGATGAACCTTTAATACCCCCAGAATTAATTAATCAGGTTGCGCAAACTTTGGCAGATAGCCCGGCATGCGCTATTTCGACAGTAGCAGCGCCTATTACTGAGCCTCTCGAAATTAACAATCCCAATGTAGTTAAAGTGGTCCTTAGTCGTTCTGGTGAGGCACTCTATTTTTCTAGATCTGCCATCCCCTTTATTCGCGATCCCAAATCCACAAGCACCATCACATACCTTCGTCACCTAGGTATTTATGCCTATCGTGCTGATTTTCTCCAAGCCTATAGCCGTCTTGAGCCTGCCCCACTAGAGCAAGCAGAGGCTCTTGAACAGCTCCGCGCCCTTTGGAATGGTTACCGAATTGCAGTGCACACTACCTCTGAAGCCCCACCAGCCGGAGTGGATACTGCCGAAGACTTAGAGCGAGTTCGGCAAATTTTGACTAATTTATAAACAATCAGGTGTCTAAACCCTTCTCGGGGATAATCCTAGGCAACAGCTTGCTAAGATCTCGAAAAAATACGGGACAATCTAAAGTCTTCTAAGGGGAAAACAATGCGGTTAATTCTGCTCGGTGCACCAGGTGCTGGCAAAGGCACACAAGCTCAGTTCATCTGCGCAAAATTTGCCATTCCACAAATCTCTACGGGTGATATGTTGCGCGCCGCCGTTAAAGAAGGAACTGAATTAGGTATTGCAGCCAAAAAAATTATGGATGCAGGCGGTCTTGTTTCTGACGAAATTATTATTGGCCTAGTAAAAGACCGTTTGACTCAGCCCGACTGCAGTAAGGGTTACCTGTTTGACGGTTTCCCCAGAACTATTCCTCAGGCGCAAGCAATGAAAGATGCTGGCGTACCGATCGATTATGTACTTGAAATCGATGTGCCATTTGATGCCATTATTGATCGCATGAGTGGTCGTCGCGTTCACCCAGCATCGGGCCGCACCTACCATGTCACCTTCAATCCACCGAAAGTTGAAGGTAAAGACGATGTCACTGGTGAACCATTGATTCAGCGCGACGATGACAAAGAAGAGACTGTGCGCAAACGCCTGCAAGTCTACAACGATCAAACTCGACCATTGGTTGAGTACTACTCCACATGGGCAACACAAAGTCATTCTGACGGTATAGTCAAAGCACCTGCTTACCGAAAGGTTAGTGGAACTGGCAGCGTAGAAGGAATCACCACTTCAATTTTTGAAGCCTTGCAGTAAGACTCTACATCACCTCTACGAATGAAAAAATGGACTGCTGCGCAGTCCATTTTTTTACTCTCTAAATAAGATTTTTACTTTAATTCTTTAAGCGCAGTCTCAAAAGATTCAATATCTGCAAAGCTTCTGTAAACAGAAGCAAAACGAATGTAAGCCACCTTATCTAAACGCTTAAGCTCACGCATCACGAGCTCACCAACGCGTTCGCTCGGAATTTCTTTTTCGCCAAGACTTAAAAGTTTTTCTTCAATGCGCCCTATAGCTTCATCAACGGAGTCAGATGACACTGGACGTTTACGTAAGGCCAACTTCAATGAATCAGCTAACTTTGTATGGCTGTACTCAACGCGGCTACCATTCTTTTTAACAATTGCAGGCAGAACTAGCTCCACTCGCTCATAGGTAGTAAAGCGCTTATCGCATTTGGTGCAACGGCGGCGGCGACGAATTGTGTCGCCCTCATCTGACACTCGTGTATCGAGCACCTGGGTATCATCGTTATGGCAAAAGGGGCAGCGCAATCAGAGCCTTTCGTTAAATCTCTTTGATGTAGTTTTAACCGTACACTGGAAAGCGCTTAGTCAGCGCGGATACTTGTGCGCGTACCCGAGCGATATTTTCAGCATCATTCGGATTATCTAAAACATCTGCAATGAAATTGCCGACTTGCCTAGCTTCTGCCTCTTTAAAACCACGCGTAGTCATAGCTGGTGAGCCCAAACGAATCCCACTTGTCACCATTGGTTTTTCTGGATCATTTGGAATGCCATTCTTATTGCAGGTAATGTGTGCTTCACCCAATATGCGCTCCGCTTCCTTACCAGTCATCTTCTTGGCACGGAGATCTACCAACATTACATGAGAATCTGTACCGCCTGAAACAATCCGTAATCCACGCTCAATCAATGTCTCGGCCAAGGCTTTGGCATTAGCGATTACTTGCTTTTGATAATCCTTAAATCCAGGTTCTTGCGCTTCTTTAAAGGCAGCCGCCTTAGCAGCAATGACATGCATCAAGGGGCCGCCTTGCAAACCTGGAAATACTGCTGAATTAATAGCTTTCTCGTGCTCAGCCTTCATCAAAATGATGCCACCGCGAGGGCCACGTAAACTCTTGTGCGTCGTAGAGGTAACGATGTCAGCGTGAGGTACTGGATTTGGATAAACACCAGCAGCTATTAAGCCAGCATAGTGAGCCATATCTACCATAAAGATGGCCCCCACTTCTTTAGCCAACTTACCAATACGCTCAAAATCGATCTTCAATGAATAAGCAGATGCTCCAGCAATAATTAGCTTAGGTTTGTGCTCGCGAGCCAAACGCTCCATCTGCTCGTAATCAATCACCTCGTTCTCATCTAAACCATAAGCAATTGGGTTGAACCATTTACCGCTCATATTCAAGGCCATGCCATGAGTCAAGTGGCCACCTTCAGCCAAACTCATACCCATAAAAGTATCACCAGGCTTAAGGAATGCCAAAAAGACTGCTTGGTTTGCTGATGCGCCGCAATGGGGTTGTACGTTTGCTGCTTCAGCCCCAAATAAAACCTTTACGCGATCAATCGCCAATTGCTCGGCAACATCCACAAACTCACAACCACCGTAATAGCGCTTGCCTGGATAGCCTTCAGCGTATTTATTCGTCAACTGGGAGCCTTGAGCCTCCATTACTGCTGGCGAAGTGTAGTTTTCAGAAGCAATGAGTTCAATGTGGTCTTCTTGACGTTGATTCTCACTCTGAATCGCTGCCCATATTTCTGGGTCAGTTTTGGCTAAAGTATTTTGGCGGTCAAACATGGTGATAATCCTGATGTAGTTGGCTGGCTTAAGTAAAATCTACCTCTATCATACAAAATCATTCATGAATCCTACTCAAGACCTCTCTTTTCTCTCTCTCGTCCTTAATGCCAGCCTATTAGTCCAGCTAGTAATGTTGTTATTAATGGGAATGTCCATCGCCTCCTGGACCATCATTTTTAAGAAAACGGCCATTTTGCGTGGCGTCAGGCGTGATACCGAGCGCTTTGAGCGTGACTTTTGGTCAGGTGGCGACCTAAATACCCTTTTGGAAGCTGCGCAGCGTAATACCCGTAGTGACGCTGTTTTAGAGCATATTTTTGAAGCTGGAATGCAAGAGTTCATGAAAGTTCGTGAAATCGATGCTGCACGACGTGCCATGAAAGCCACCTACCAACGCGAAATGGACATGCTAGAAGCCAATCTACCCTTTTTGGCATCCGTAGGTTCAGTCTCCCCTTACATTGGCCTCTTTGGCACTGTTTGGGGCATCATGCATGCCTTCCGAGGCCTAGCCAATGTACAAAATGCCACTTTATCGGCGGTAGCGCCTGGTATCGCTGAGGCGCTAGTTGCCACTGCCATTGGCCTCTTTGCCGCGATTCCCGCGGTAGTCGCCTACAACAGCTCTGCGACAGGCGTAGATCGCCTCGCAATTCGTTTTGAGACTTTCATAGAAGAATTTACTAATATCTTGCAGCGTCAAACCGCAGGCAAATAGAGATGGCCGGATCCTTAAGAAAATCCTCCAAACGCCGGGCGATGTCTGACATCAATGTGGTGCCTTATATTGATGTCATGTTGGTGCTCCTCGTGATCTTTATGGTTACGGCGCCAATGGTCAATCCTGGCGTTGTCAATCTGCCCACAGTAGGCGGTGCGAAAGTGCAATCATTGCCACCAGTCTTTTTAACCATTGATGCCAATGAACATGTCATCGTTCGCAAAGAGGGTGAGCCAGTACAAACTTTAAATAAATTTGAACTAGGGGCTTTTGCCCGCTCGCAAGCAGAAACATCTGCCGAACAGCCCGTAGTCCTAGCAGCAGATAAATCCATTAAATATGAAGTAGTGATGGAGGTCATGTCAAAGCTGAAAGAGAATGGCGTGAAGCGCGTTGGTCTGGCAGTCAAGAGTCAATAAGTCATCACTGTTATCTGCCCATGAATAGCGCGCAAATGTTTCCATCTTCATTCACGCGAGGACGTCTTACCAAAAACGAAAGCACTAAGCGCGCTTTTAGTTTTTCACTAATCATTCATTTAGGTTTACTGGCTTTACTAATGGTGGGTATTAGCTGGAAAACCAGCACACCAGCAGGGATTGAAGTAGAGCTTTGGGATTCCACACCTCAAGTTGAAGCGCCTCCAGTTCCCGAACTTAAAACAGAAGTAAAAGAAGAGGCTGCTGATATCGCCGTCAAGAAAAAGAAGCTTGAGAAAGAGCCTCCGAAAAAAGAAGTCATTAAGGAAGCGCCAAAACCAATTCCGCCAGTCAAGGCCACCCCACCAAAAGAAGTACCTAAAAAAGTAGAACCTCCTAAAAAGGAGGTAGCTAAAGAAACACCCAAACCCCCTGCGCTCACTCCGGCGCAGATCAAAGCCAATGCCGAAGCGGATAAAAGACGTGAAGCGAATATTGCCAGCTTACGCGGCTTAGCCGCAAAAGATGGCGGTACCGGTGGCTCAGTCGGCAGTGGTGTTGGCGGTGGTGGTAATGCGCCTCCCGGCTGGAGTGACAAAGTAATCAAAAAAGTGCGTGCCAATATCACCTTTAATGCCGACACCTTTAAAGGAAGTAAGCAAACCATTGTTCAAGTGAAGCTCGCTCCCGATGGCGCCATTCTAACGAGAGTAATAACATCGAGTAGTGGCGACACTGTATGGGACCAAGCGGTCCTAAGCGCCATTGACGCCACACAAAGTCTGCCTAGAGACGACAATGGGCAATTCCCCACATTGGCTCCTGAACTTAAATTAAAACCCAAGTAAATTACTAAATATGATGAATCAACTTATGCGTTCTTTCTTTAAGACTATTGTTCTTTCTAGCGCACTCGTATTAGGCCTTATAAGCAACTACAGCTTTGCTCAAATGAGCATTGAAATTACTGGTGTGGGTCAATCGCTATATCCCATTGCAGTCATGCGCTTTAAAGATGAAAACAAGCTCCCCGTCAACATCACCGACATTATTCGGCAAGACTTGGCGCGCAGTGGCTACTTTAAAAATACCGAGAATGGGAATGCCAGCGAAAGCGATGAAGGTACCCCAAACTTTAAATCCTGGACAGCTCGTGGTGCGGATGCTTTGGTGCTTGGCTCGGTTGTGCAAACCGGCTCTGGACAATTTGATATTCATTACAAACTATTTGATATTCGCAAATCACAAGGCATGGGTGGGCTAAACCTCACCTCTAGTGCGGATAATTTACGGGCAGTTGCTCATAAAATTTCAGATGACATTATTTTTAAGTTATTAGGCGAGCGTGGCATTTTCTCAACCCGTCTTTCCTACGTCATTAAAGAAGGTAAGCGCTATCGCTTAGTAATCTCCGATGCAGATGGTCAAAACATTCGCAATGCCATGAGCAGCGGGGAGCCTATTATTTCTCCATCCTGGTCGCCTGATGGTAAGAAAGTAGCCTATGTCTCTTTTGAAGACCGCAAGCCCGTTATTTATGTGCATGAATTGGCCACAGGTCGCCGTATTCCGCTCTCAAACCAGAAGGGCAATAACAGCGCACCAGCATGGTCGCCTGATGGTAAGAAACTGGCTATTTCTCTTTCAAAGGATGGCAATACTCAGATCTATGGCATCAATGCCGATGGAACTGGCCTTCATCGCCTGACTCGTGGCTACACGATTGACACCGAACCACAGTACTCGCCAGATGGTCGTTACTTATATTTCACCAGCGATCGTGGTGGCAATCCCCAGATTTATCGAATTAGTGCGGATGGCGAACAAGCTGAGGCCGCTAAGCGAGTTACTTATAAACAAGGTTTTGTGACTTCACCCCGGATTTCACCAGATGGAAAACATTTAGCCTACATTGCCAATATTGGTGGCGCATTCCGTCTCTATATTCTCAATCTTGCTACTGGTGAGTCACAAGCCCTGACTGACAGTGGTAGCGATGAATCCCCTTCTTTTGCCGCAAACGGCAAATACGTCCTTTACTCAACTAAGGTAGGCGGAAAACGGGTATTGGCAGCGGTTTCAGTAGACGGTAACTCCAAACAGGTATTGAGCATTCCAGGATCTGATGTGCGTCAACCTTCTTGGGGTCCATTTATGGACTGAAAGCGGGGCATTCATCCGCCTTGCTTTTTGGCCTGACAGCGCTTTTAACCCTCTTGGGGGCATAATATTGACTATTAGCTTATTTAGTTACTTAGTTTGTAGGATAAAGGAAAGACCATGAAGATTTCTATCGCACGCCGTGCCGCCACATTGGCCCTCATCGGCGCAACAGCCCTTTTATTGGCAGCCTGCTCTAGCGTTAAATTGGACGATGTAGATGGTAGTGGTGATAGCGGTAATGGTAATTTTGGTTCGCAGCCATGGACCGATCCAAGCAGCCCACTGTTCCAACGTAGTGTGTATTTTGATTTAAACGAATACACCGTACAAACTAAATACCAAAAACAGCTGTCCGCTCACGCAAGTTACCTTAAAGCCAATGCTAAGCAGAAAATTATCATCCAAGGCAATACCGACGAACGCGGTACTGCTGAATACAACTTAGCCTTGGGACAGCGTCGCTCAGATGCGGTACGCAAGTCATTAAACTTAATGGGTGTTTCTGACGATCAAATGGAAGCCGTCAGTTTTGGCAAAGAAAAGCCAAAAGCTGAGGGCGATAACGAAGCAGCCTGGGCAGAAAATCGCCGCGCCGATATCGTTTACATCACGAACTAATGGGTCAGCATTCTCATTCTTTTAAACAAACGCTCTCACGAGCGTTTTGTTTAAGTGCCGCTATCATTTGTTTAGGCGTTTCCAATAGTGCCTGGGCTCTTTTCTCCGATGATGAGGCCCGTAAGGCAATTTTGGATTTACGTAAATCCTTAGCCACCACTCAGCTCGATTTGCAAAATCAAATTGAAAAGCTTAAATCAGAAAATGCAGAACTACGCGGTAAGGTTGAAGATCTCGAGAAACAAGGCGAGGACATCAACACCAGCCAAAAGACTTACTACCAGGATTTAGATACCCGCTTAGGTAATTTCGAACCTCATACTATTACCGTTGAGGGCGTTAGTGGCGTGGTTCAACCTGGCGAGAAAAAAGCATATGATGAGGCGCTCAAAGCCTTTCAAGCTGGCAATCTTAAGAAGGCAGATGAAGGCTTTGCCGCTTTCGCCAACCGCTACCCTAAGAGCCCTTATTTGCCACTTGCGCTTTTCTGGAGCGGCAACAGTAAATATGCGAATAAAGACTATGCTGGCGCAATTGCCCAACTACAAAGTCTCATTAAACGTTTTCCAAGTCATCCCCGCATTCCTGCGGCTATGTTGACTCTGGGTAACGCCCAATTGGAAAGTGGGAACAAAGTAGCGGCGAAGAAAACTTTCAATGAAATCGTAAGCAAGTATCCTGACACCGATACGGCCAAAGATGCACAACAACTCATCGCCGCCACTAAGTAATACCCCATAAATTAATTACCCAAAGCACTCAAAGTCATGTCTGAATTATCTGTTGCCTTTCAGCAATTTGCACCACGCAAAGCCAATGCTCCTGCGGTAATCTTATTTTCTGGTGGCCTAGATTCCACTACTATTTTAGCTTTAGCAAAAGATTTGGGTTACGCACCTTATGCTTTGTCTGTTGGTTACGGTCAGCGTCACTCCTCTGAATTGGCTGCCGCAAAACATATTGCCAAGAAGATAGGCGTGATCCGCCATGAAGTCGTTAATTTAGACCTCACCCGTTTTGGGGGTTCTGCTCTTACTGATTCTTCCATTGATGTGCCAACAACACCCGGGAAAGAACATGAGATCCCAGTGACGTATGTGCCCGCACGCAATACGATATTGCTGTCACTAGCCCTTGGTTGGGCTGAATCTCTTGGGGGCTTAGATGTGTTCTACGGTGCGAATGCCGTCGACTACTCCGGCTATCCAGATTGTCGCCCTGAGTATGTTGCCTCATTTGAAGCCATGGCTAATCTCGCTACAAAAGCGGGAGTAGAGGCTATCAATAGCGACAATCGCTTTAGAGTACATGCCCCCATTATTAGCATGAGCAAGTCTGCAATTATTAAGCTTGGAAATACACTTAGTGTCGATTACTCTCAAACCGTTTCTTGCTATCAAGCGAATGATTTGGGGGAAGCTTGTGGTGAGTGTGAGTCTTGTCGCTTAAGACAGGTAGGCTTTATGCAAGCAAATCTGAGTGACCCTACCCGCTATCAGAAGAAATAATCTAGCTTAATTATTTAGCTTGTGTTTCTAGCATACGCGCAACATAGCGTGCAATAAGATCAATCTCCAAATTCACTGCATCACCTTGCTTTAAATTTCCTAAAGTAGTGCCTTGCAATGTATGGGGGATTAAGTTGATATCCACTAAACAGCTTGTCTCGGTATCCACCGTTTTATTTACCGTTAAAGATACCCCGTTGACCACAATAGAACCTTTGTATGCCAAAAATGGTGCCAATTCCTTTGGTGCCTCAAGCCTTAATAGCCAGGAACCATAAGCATCTCTAGCAACCTCAGAAAAGTGCGCCACCTTACCAACGCCGTCTACGTGGCCACTCACTAAATGCCCACCAAGGCGATCGTTAAGACGTAGTGCTTTTTCTAAATTGACTGGACCGGTTTGATCTAGGCCTACTGTCTTACTTAGTGATTCGCGAGAAATATCAAAACTAAAAGTTTCACCCTCTAGCTGGGTCGCCGTCATGCAAGCGCCCTGAATAGCAATACTATCTCCCAGAGCAACATCATCGAGATAACCTGAGGGCACCTCAACGGTTAAATGTAAACCGTCCCCTTTAGCTTGGGTGCTTTGAATTTTTCCAACGGCAGTAATGATTCCAGTAAACATGGGTTAATTTTAACGTTTTACCAAACGAACACGAAGATCAGGCCCAAAGAGACTGTGATCGATGACATGCCAATCCTGACGCTGATTTAATTCAGTCAAAGAAGAAATGTTAGCCATACCTATACCCTCACCGATGAAAAATGGGGCGTAATACAACAAGAGCTCATCCACACAGTCCTCTCTCAATAAAGACCCATTGAGCTTGCATCCTGACTCGATATGGATTTCATTCATCCGGCGCTCTTGAGCTAGATAGGCCAACAGCTTGGGTAGGTGAACTTTACCGCTAGGGTTCGCCATAACGATCACCTCAGCGCCACGATCCTTTAATGCCTTTGCTTTTGCTTGAGCCTCATGGGACTCCAGTGAAGCGCAAACCACAATAGCCCCTGACTGATCTAAATGATTAAATACCTTGGCATGGATGGGCACATCCAACTTAGAGTCCACAATGATTTTCCAAGGTTGACGTTCCGTATAGACATCCCTGACATTTAAGGTGGGATCATCCTCTCTAACAGTGCCAACACCGGTCAGAATGGCGCACGCTTGTGCGCGCCAATGGTGTCCATCTGCCCTAGCTAGCGGACTTGTAATCCACTGACTCTGGCTATTGGTCAGAGCCGTTTTCCCATCTAAGCTAGCAGCTATTTTCATGCGGACCCAAGGTAAACCACGGGTCATTCTTGAAATAAAGCCTAGGTTTAATTTACTTGCCTCGGACTCCAGCAAACCACAGCGAACCTCAATCCCCGCAGCACGCAAACGCTCCAGACCTCTGCCTGCAACTAAGGGATTTGGATCGGTCATCGCTGCAATCACTGTGGCAGGCTTTGCAGCAATTAAAGCATCAACACAAGGAGGAGTTCTGCCAGTGTGATTACAAGGCTCTAAAGTGACGTAAAAGGTTGAGCCAATTGGATCAAGGCCTTTGGCTCGAACTTCTGCTAAAGCTTGAATTTCCGCATGGGGGCCTCCCACCTTTTGAGTGTGACCACGTCCTATCACTTGACCGTCTTTAACGATGACGCAACCCACCCGTGGATTCGGGTTGGGCAAATAAAGTGCCTTTTGAGCCTCGACTAAAGCCTGGCTCATGAATTCGTGGTCAACTTCGCTATACATGGGTCTATTAAAACCGATTGTTGGCTTAAGCACAGAATTTACCTATTCCCCCATCAAAACTCCCACCTCAGCTTAAAATGGAAGGCTATGCCAAATACACTCTCCACCACTGAAGAAATCGTTGCTGAGCTCCGCGCTGGCAAGATGATCATCCTAGTTGATGAAGAGGATCGTGAAAATGAAGGTGATTTAGTGATTGCTGCTGACCACGTAACGCCTGAAGCGGTCAACTTTATGGCTAAGCATGGTCGAGGCCTAATTTGCCTTACCCTTACCCAAGAACGTTGCCAACAATTAAACCTCCAGTTAATGGTGAGGGATAACGGCACTTCCATGGGTACAAACTTTACCGTCTCTATTGAGGCAGCTAGCGGTGTTACAACCGGAATTTCTGCGGCGGATCGCGCCCTCACCATTAAAACTGCAGTGGCGGCCAATGCCAAACCAAATGATTTAGTGCAGCCTGGGCATATTTTTCCATTGATGGCTCAACCTGGTGGAGTATTAATTCGCTCAGGACATACTGAAGCAGGATGTGACTTATCCGCAATGGCGGGCTGCTCTCCAACTTCGGTGATTTGTGAAATCATGAAGGATGACGGCAGTATGGCTCGCTTGCCAGACCTGCTGGAGTTTGCCAAAGAGCATCAACTTAAAATTGGCAGCATTGCCGATCTGATTCAGTACCGCAGTCAACATGAAAGTATTGTGGTGCGTGAAGGTGAGCGTGAGTTCGATACTCCCTGGGGGAAATTTCAGGGCATTATTTACCGCGACACCCCAAGCTCTTGTATTCATATTGCACTAGTAAAAGGCAAGCCATCTGAAACAGAGGAAACATTGGTACGCGTACATGAACCAGTCTCAGTGTTAGATTTTCTAGATGCAAGTGTGAGCACCCACTCTTGGCCTTTAGCTCAAGCATTGCAAAAACTGGTCTCCGCTCCTGCCGGCGTTGCTGTTTTACTGAATGCCTCCGGTATTGGCGCACCCAATGATGTTGATTGGTTGGCTCAGTTTCAAAAACTCAATAGCGCTTCTGAGGATAAGGCGATACCGTTAGCTCGTAAAACCAATTTCCGTAGCTACGGCATCGGCGCCCAAATCCTTAAAGATCTTGGTGTAGGAAAAATGCGCTTGCTGGCGAACCCAAGTCCGGTACCAAGCCTGTCTGGATATAAGCTCGAAGTTACTGGCTACACCCCTTTTGAATCTAAAAAATAATCCGCGCTTACTTCACCTTAAAGTCACTATGAATACTCCCAACAATGAATCTGAAGTAGGCGTTTTAGCTGCCGATCTCAACGGCCAGGGTCTGCATATTGGCATTGTGCAAGCGCGCTTCAATGAAGACCATTGCATTGCATTGCGAACTGCTTGTATAGAAGAATTAATAGCCTTGGGTGTTGCGCCGGAAGACATTAAGCTGGTGACAGTGCCGGGCGCACTGGAGATTGCGTTTGCGTTACAAAAACTCGTTGAGACGGGTGAGTTTGATGGATTGGTTGCATTAGGGGCTGTTATCCGTGGTGAAACCTATCACTTTGAACTCGTTGCCAATGAATCGGCCGCGGGTATTACTCGTATAGCTTTAGACTCCGGTTTACCAATCGCCAATGGCGTTCTTACTTGCGAGACGGACGCACAAGCGTATGCTCGCGTTCAAGTTAAAGGCGCCGATTGCGCAAAGGTGGTTGTCGAGATGGCTAACTTAGCCTTAGTACTCACACCCGATATTGACATCGAAATCAACCCTACTGAAGAGTAATCACTATATGCCGAAACTTACTCCAAATTTATCAGGCAGCAAAGAAGCGATTGGAGCTACTGCCCCTAAACGTTCTTTAACGCCCCGTCGTCGTGCGCGTGAGTATGCCCTTCAAGGGGTCTACCAAAGTTTAGTTATGCGTCGCGCGGGCAGTCTTCCCAACGCTGCAGCTATAGCTAAACAGTTAGCCGAAGATCCTGGGTTTCGCCGTTGCCAACTAGATTTATTTAATGGCATTTTTTCAGGCGTGATCGAACGAACAGATGAGCTTGAGGGCATTATTACTCCCGCACTTGATCGGTCCCTTAATGAGCTTTCACCTGTTGAGCACGCTGCTTTATTAATCGGCGCCTATGAATTGGCCATTGACCTCTCTGTTCCCTACAAAGTGGCCATTAATGAAGCAGTAGAGTTGGCTAAGACCTTTGGCGGCACAGATGGTCACAAGTACGTTAATGGCGTTCTTGATTTATTGGCGCAAAAGCTCAGGGCTACTGAAATCCAAGCAGGCTAATCAAGCCTGCAGCTTTTGAAGCTACCATAGCTTCTCCAAGCAATCAAACCCCTCGAGCATTAATCTAAGTCTCGGGGGTTTTGCATTATGGGTAGCCTATTTCAGATATACCTAGCTATGGCATAAAGGATAGAATCGTTCGATACCTCTTGTGACTGGAAAATGTATGCAAAAAACTGATATTCGTAGCTTACTAAAAGATCCTAGCCTACTCAAAGAAAATGCTTATATCAATGGGCAATGGGTCAAGGCAGACTCTGGTGCCACTTTTCTAGTTAACAACCCCGCCACGGGTGAAATCATTGCCCAGGTTTCCAATCTTGGCCCCGCAGATGCAGAGCTTGCCATTAAAGCTGCTGAACAAGCTTTTGGCAATTGGAAAAGTAAAACCGGCAAAGAGCGTGCCAGTATCATGCGTAAGTGGTTTGATCTCATCATCCAAAATACGTCAGATCTAGCAACCCTAATGACCTTGGAGCAAGGCAAGCCATTAGTCGAGTCCACTGGTGAGGTCGCTTATGGCGCCTCTTTTATCGAATGGTTTGCCGAAGAAGCTAAACGTGTATCTGGATCAATACCAAGTACCACCTGGAGCGATAAACGCCTAATTGTTTTAAAACAGCCCATTGGGGTTTGTGTAGCAATCACGCCTTGGAACTTTCCAATTGCTATGATTACCCGAAAAATCGCTCCTGCTATGGCAGCGGGATGCACGATTGTGATTAAACCCGCTGAACTAACCCCCCTCTCTGCGCTGGCTCTTGCTGAACTAGCTTCACGCGCGGGGATCCCTGCCGGAGTTATAAATATCCTTGCTGCAGATGCTGATCAATCGGTTGCAATTGGTAAAACGCTGTGCGCCTCACCAGCAGTAAGACATTTGTCATTTACCGGCTCCACTGAAGTGGGCCGCATACTGATGTCTCAATGCGCACCTACTGTGAAAAAGCTGGCGCTTGAACTTGGTGGTCACGCCCCCTTTATTGTTTTTGAAGATGCCGACATTGACGCTGCAGTTGCTGGCGCAGTAGCCTCTAAGTATCGGAACTCAGGACAAACTTGCGTTTGCGCAAACCGATTTTACGTTCATCGCAAAGTGCAAGATCTTTTTATTGAGAAATTTGCCAAAGCCATACAAGCAATTCAAGTGGGCAATGGGATGGAGGCCGGTATTTCTCAGGGGCCATTGATTGAGCAGGCGGCTCTTGAGAAAGTAGAAAGACATGTAGCTGATGCCCTTAGCAAAGGGGCAAAACTGATTGCTGGTGGCAAACGCTCGGCCTTAGGCGGAACTTTCTATGAGCCCACGATTTTGGCAAACGTTAACAATGACATGCTCATTACTTACGAGGAAACCTTTGGTCCAGTCGCCCCTATTATTTCATTTGAAAATGATGAGGATGTTGTGAAACTAGCCAACAATAGTCAATATGGTTTGGCCTCCTATTTTTACAGTCGAGATATTGGACGCATTTGGAAAGTGGCCGAAGCCCTTGAGTATGGGATTGTAGGCGTCAATACCGGGATAATCTCAAATGAAGTAGCCCCATTTGGCGGCGTCAAACAATCTGGCTTAGGTCGTGAAGGCAGCATCTATGGAATGGATGAATACTTAGAATTGAAATACGTCTGCCTAGGCCTATAGCAGTAATTTCTACTTCTTTTTGTAGACCAAATCCCAAACGCCGTGACCTAACTTCAAGCCACGATTCTCAAACTTCGTAATGGGTCTGTAGCTAGGGCGCTCTACATATCCAGGATGCATTACAGTGAGTTGTTCTAATGAGGGTTTGAATTCTTTGGTAGCATCATCCGCCCCGGCAATATCATTAGCGCCATAAGTCTCTAATGTCATTTTCTCGGTGGAGGTATTCTCCAGGGAAGTTTCGGCATTAAGAACCAATAACATTTGCTCAGCATAGTTATGCCAGTCAGTTGCTAAATGGAGATAGCCACCAGGCTTTAATCGTGATGCTAGCAACTTGATGAACTCCGCCTGGATGAGGCGGCGCTTATGGTGACGTTTCTTATGCCAGGGATCAGCGAAATATATATGGATGCCATCAAAAGCATTGGGTGCAATCATTTTCTCCAAAACTTCAACGGCATCATGTCGTATTAATCGAATGTTCGTAAGATTATTTACACCAATTAATTTGAGAAGTGCGCCCACGCCTGGTGGGTGAACTTCAATTGCTAAAAAATCATCCTCAAGTCGCAAGGCTGCAATCTTAGCGGTAGTCTCGCCCATACCAAAACCAATTTCTAAAATCTTGGGATGCGAAGATCCACTAAATACATCTTGTAAATTTAAACTGCTTTCCTGAAATGGAATTAAATATTTAGGGCCCAACTCATCCATTGCACGCTGTTGCCCAGCAGTGGTTCTACCTGCTCTTAAAACAAATGATCGAATGCGCTCTACTCTATTTACGTTCACAAAAAATATCTTTATTTTGTAGAAGGCAGAAACCAGCCTGCAGAGCGGTAAGCATAGACTACCTCTCCCAATATGATCGATAACGAAGTCATGAATGACACAAGGCCCAATACAAAAGTCCAAATAACAAAACTGGTTTGCATCAAGCGTACTGCGCCCGCCTGAAAGAAAAATAGCTCAAGCACGGTCAGTGAAATAAATACCCCACTCAACACATCAAAGAAAATAGCTGCAGTGCATAGGCGCCCCCGAATTTGGGCTTCGCTTGCCTCAGCAACCATATGTGCAAGCGTAGCTTCGTTTTGAACATCGCCCTCCTGAAGTCTGTGCTGGATAGACCGCATTCGGTCCACTGAGCGCGCAAGGCGCGTGGAAATTGCATTCAGTAGTGTCGCAACTGCAGTTAATAAAAAAACAGGGGCTAGTGCTAGTTGAATATTATTGGTAATTGCGTCTATTGATCCATCCATAGGGATTCCAGTAAGATTTTTTAATTAAGCTTCTTTGTTAATGAGACCAGGAAACTAGTCCGGTATAGGCGCTAATTAATACCAGCAGGCCAAAAATAATTCGATACCAGGCAAAAGGTACAAAAGTATGACCGGCAACATAATGAATCAACCAGCGCACACAAATGAAGGCGGAAATAAACGCTGCCACAAATCCTACAGCAATGGCCAAACCAAATTCACCAGAAATTGCCACTGGGTTCTTCCACAGTTTTAGCAACTCATAGGCAGTCGCTCCACCAATGACTGGAATAGCCAAGTAAAACGAGAATTGGGTCGCTACTGCGCGCGGTATACCAAAAAGCATTCCGCCAATAATGGTTGCGCCAGAGCGAGAGGTTCCCGGAATCAAGGCGGCACATTGGGCTAAGCCAACTTTTAATGCATCAAGAGGAGTGAGGTCATCTACCGACTGTATATAAGACTTGCCAGCAAAATTAATAAGTAGCTTTTGACGATGCTCAGCCCAAAAAATAATGAGAGCGCCGGCAATAAATGCCGTGGCTACTGGTATTGGCGAAAATAGCACTGCCTTAATATGCTTTCCAAATACTAAAGCTAAGCCCATGGCAGGGATTGAGGCTATCAATAGATTTAAAACAAAGCGGCGAGATACTACGCTCACGCTAAATGAGCTTGCTACTTTCCAGAGTTTTTCACGAAACTCCCAACAGACAGCCAAAATCGCCCCGAATTGAATAATGACTTCAAATGCTTTGCCTTGCTCATCATTAAAGTTGAGCAAGTCCCCCACCAATATGAGGTGCCCCGTACTGGAGATCGGCAAAAACTCAGTTAAGCCCTCGACCACACCCAGAATGATTGCTTTTGCTAGCAAAATTAGTTCCATAAGCGTAATTTTATAGGCATCTCAAGTTCACACTCTAGATTTGGCAAAATTGGTCTTATGCAGGCGCTTTAATGAAATAAGCCTTAAACTTCATGCCACATTGATAAGTATCCGAATTAGATGATCCCAGTACGCTTTCGATTCTCCGTGCTAACCACTCTTGGTTTAATCCTGTGTCAGGCGCTCGGGCTGAGTTTGAACAGCCAATCCGCTTATGCTCAAGTAGCAAATGGCACAAGATCGGCTCTTCCCACGCCCATCACTCCCCAGTCCTTAGTGGGGCTGGAAATGCCTCCTCAAACGGTGGCGCCACCTAAAACTGCACTCCCGAGTGAAGCCACACCATCCAACTTAAGCAGCGCTAATTCTGGAGTCAATAACTCAGGGCAAATGGACGATCTCATTCGTCTTTATCAGGATGCCGCCTTTAGTGATCCCATTCTCACTGCTGCTCGATTTAATTACGAGGCTAGTAAGGAGCTATTTTGGCAAGGTTTATCGCTTTTACTACCTCAGGCTAATGCGACCCCTAGTGGAACTCGCTACTATCAACATGGAACTGGCACAACACCTGTCAATTTATCTAGCCCGGGTAATTCAAGAGTCTTTGATCAAAAGAGCTACACCGTTACCTTGACCCAGCCTGTATTTAATATGGCTGCCTTCGAAGCATTTAAGCAAGGTGATTTAAATACCAAAATTGCTGACATGAACTTCTTCCAAGCCCAGCAAGATCTGATTATTCGGGTTTCGCAAGCTTACTTTGATGCTCTGACGAGTCAAGATAATGTGGCACTGTACCGCAATAAAAAATCTTTGATTAAGCAACAACTCGATATTGCCCAAGCCAAATTTGATGCCGGCCTTGCCACCATTGTTGATGTCAACACTGCTCAAGCTGCTCTAGACCTCGCCAACTCACAAGAAATTGTAGCTCAGGCTGACCTAGTTGTAAAAAAAGGGGTCTTAGAGCAACTGGTTGGACATCCTGTTGGTGCGCTCAAACCCTTGGTTAAGGAAGCTAAGATCGATGGTGTTCTTAAAGATCCCCGCACCAAGAGCAGGGATCCTAAAATTTATTCGATTGCTGAAAGCGTCAATCCAGCTCTTCCACCTGGACAGACTCTAGATGACTGGATCAACCAGACTGAGACAGCTAACTTTAAAGTGCTTTCTGGACAACTCTCAGTCAATCTAGCTGAGAGTACTTACCGCGCTGCACAGGCACTAAATTATCCATCCCTGAACCTTGTTGGCACCTCTGGCTATAACACTTCAAATGGCACCCCTAATAGCTATACACCCGCACAAACCAATGTCTATAACAATACCCTTGGCCTACAGCTTTCTATTCCGCTGGTGTCTGGCGGATTTAATAGCTCAGTGATCCGTCAAAATGCAGCATTAGTTGATGTTGCCAAGGCAAATTACGACAATGCTAGGCGGACTGCTGCTCAGGGAACTCGCGCAGCCTTTACGGGTTTTTATGGTGGCTTAGCAAGTGTTAAGGCATATGAAGCAGCAGAGCGCTCCTCAGAATCCGCAGTGGAATCAAGCAAGCTTGGCTTTCAGGTTGGGACATTAATTAATATTGATGTCTTAATCGCTGTCGATACTTTATTTACTACTCGCTCACAACTTCAGCTCGCGCGATACAGCACGATCCTGAGTGCCCTTAAATTAAAGGCAAGTGCCTCAACACTTTCCGATGAAGACTTATTAGCAATTAATTCTTTACTGCGTTAATAGTCGGATAGAGGACTTGAGTACCTCTTCAATACTGGGGGACTGTTGAATGTCCCCAAGATTATCAATCTGGCTACTCCAGTAACCCTCAGTTTTCCATCTAGGTGAGTCACAATAAATTTCGACTGTTGGCTTACCAAGTACCGCGGCCAAGTGAGTAAGTCCGGTATCTACACCAATAGTTAACGCGGCATCAGCAATCACTGAAAAAGCTTGCTCAATCGAAAAAGATGGGGGAACAAAAGATCCAGGGATGCGCTTTGCAAGCTTCTCACTAATAAGCTTTTCATCTATAGTTCCCCAAGGCAGTACTACTTGGTAGCCCCGTTCTGATAGGCCTTTACCCAAAGCAACCCAACTTGCATCAGGCCAACGCTTAGCCTCTCTAGCAGTGGAGTGGAAAAATAAGATGTAGGGTAAATCAATATCTAATACAGATTGCTTTGGAATGGATGCCACAAATTTATGAGGATAGAACTGTGGTGACTCCGAACGCCCCAACAGAGGAAAATCGAATACTGAGCACATGACCCATCGCGAGCGATCTACAGCATGACATTGAGTGGGTACCTGAACAGCTTGATTATAAAAAAATCTGGCGAGTGGTTCGTAGCCAGAAAACTCTGTTGCATTAGCTAATCCAGATACAACCGTATTTACATTTTTCTTAGCCAATGCACAAACTAAAGCTGACTTCAATAAACCTTGGGTTTCAATAATGAAGTCATACCTTGTTACCCGTAGATTTTTTATAAATAGAAAGAACTCTTGCCAAGTTTTAGCCTTAAGTAGATTCTTTTTCCAACGGCGCAAACCAAACGGAATGATGCGATCAACTCCTTTAAACCCATTTTTTGATAGTAAGGGCTCGAGAAGATGAATATAGCCCTCTTCCACTACCCAGTCTATTTGCGCATCTGGGAAGCGTGCACGTAAATCCCAAACGATTGGTAAATTATGCAAAACATCCCCAAGCGAAGATAGCTTTACCAATAAAATCTTAGAAGAAATGGGTGCGGAAGGATTGGGTAAGGCTTTGCTCATGCGAGCATTATCTTATCTTTTGAGCGCAGATTAAAACTTAGGGGCAGCATTCCAAGATAAACCAGCCAAATCCTTGGCATTCATATTAGGCATTACACCTGAAGGCAGCGGCCATTCAATAGATATATTGGGATCATTCCAGACCAGACATACTTCACTTTGAGGGTGATAGTAGTTAGTAGTTTTATATAGGAACTCCGCAGTTTCTGATAAGACTAAAAAGCCATGGGCTAGGCCAGCAGGGATCCAGAGCTGCTTGTGATTTTGCGCACTCAGCTCAACTCCAACCCACTTGCCATAAGTAGGTGAGTCATTACGAATATCTACCGCCACATCAAATACACTACCAGCAACCACCCGTACTAATTTTCCCTGAGTCCGCTCTAGCTGGTAATGAAGGCCACGTAAGGTCCACTGGCATGAAAAAGAATGGTTATCCTGAACAAACTCTACATTTAAACCAGTAGCAGCAGCAAAATCTTGGGCATTGAAGGATTCGGTAAACCAGCCTCGTTCATCACCAAAGATTTTAGGCTCAATGATCAGTACATCATGGATGGCTGTAGGTGTTACTTGGAGCTTGGAAGGTGCACTCATTCCTCGATCTTCTTTGCGGATAAGGAGATTGGTTGAGCGGAGGTATTAAGCTCATTGAGAATCTTCCCCAAATACTGGCCATAACTATTTTTATTTAATCGCGTCGCTGCTTTTTGAATAGCATCGGCATTGATCCACCCTTGGCGATAAGCAATTTCTTCTGGGCAGGCAACCATTAAACCCTGGCGTTTTTGCAAGGTAGCTATAAAACCAGCAGCATCTAATAAAGAGTCATGGGTACCCGTATCCAACCAAGCAAAACCACGACCCATGATCTCCACGTTAAGCTCATTCTTCTCAAGATAAATACGATTAATGTCAGTAATTTCCAATTCCCCACGCAAACTGGGTTTAATCGAAGAGGCAATATCACACACCTGATTGTCGTAAAAGTATAGGCCGGTGACTGCATAGTTACTTTTTGGGTTTACTGGTTTTTCTTCTATTGAAAGCGCTTTGTAACCCTTATCAAACTCAACCACACCATATCGTTCTGGATCGTTCACATGATAGGCAAATACAGTGGCACCTGTTTGTCGTTCACCAGCACTATCAAGCTGACCTACTAACTCATGACCATAGAAAATATTATCGCCCAGCACCAAAGCGCTAGGATTATTACCAATATAGCTTTTACCTAAGGTGAAAGCTTGTGCCAAGCCGTCTGGTGAGGGCTGTACACAATATTCAATACTCAGACCCCATTGAGAGCCATCACCCAAAAGTTCTGCAAAACGAGGGGTATCTTGGGGGGTCGAAATTAATAAAATATCGCGGATTCCAGCCAGCATCAAAGTGCTTAAGGGGTAATACACCATGGGCTTGTCATAAACAGGCATGAGTTGTTTTGAAATGGCTTGAGTTACTGGATATAAACGCGTTCCTGACCCACCAGCCAAAATAATGCCTTTACGATTTACCGTCATCATTCTCATCCTCTAAATAAGGCCATCTTTGGCCAGCTGCCGGATATAAGCTTGCACTTCATTGCTCCAGGGCTCACTGCAACGCTGCAATTTTGACACATCGTCATCGCGGCTCATTTCTTCCTGGAGTTTGTCGGTACCCATTCGGGAATTCATGGGTCTAGGGGCCGGTAAAGGATATTCCTTTGCCATAATCGGCTTTATAGACTCTTGCCTTGCTTTGAGTGATGCACCCGCAGCAATAGCAGTTTGAATAGCTAAGCAGGCCAAGCCATACCAAGTCGTTTCACCCTTAGGGACTGCATGATAAATACCCGATGGAAACCGCCTTAGATCAAAGTTGCTATCCAAGCTTAAGTCTAGACTGACTTGAGCAAGCCATCTCGCACTAGTAGGCACCCCATGCTGATCATGAATAATCCTCAATTCCTCGCGCTCTTTTGCTAAACGCAAAATTGTACGAATAAAGTTTGCGCCCTCTCCATATACCCAACTTGTTCTGAGAATGGCATATTGACCGCTTGATTTACTCGAAAATATTTTTTCAATTGCCTCTTCTCCAGCAGCCTTACTCTTGCCGTAAATACTAAGAGGGTTACGAGCATCGTCTTCTACATAGAAGTCTAATTTAGCGCCATCAAAAACATAGTCGGTTGAATAATGCAAAAAAGTGGCACCCCGTTCGGCTGCATAACGCGCCATCAGTTCTGGTGCTTTTGCATTGATAGCGTAGGCTAATAGTATTTCAGCTTCAGCCTTGTCTACCGCAGTGTAAGCAGAGGCATTAATAATAAGATCAGCATTGGAGTTACTTAATATATTAGAAAGTGCTATTTCATTGCTAAGGTCACATTCAGATCGACCAACATATTGGATGTTTAAATTTTTAGCTGATGATAAATTATCAAATAAAACCTTAAATGCTTTACCAAGTTGACCATCTTTTCCAAATACTAAAATATTCATACGTTTAGCTATATTGCTTTTTTAACCAGTCCCGATATGAACCGTTCACGATGCCATCAACCCATGCTGAGTTATCTAAATACCATTGAACTGTTTTTCTAATACCGGTTTCAAAAGTTTCTGCTGGATGCCATCCAAGCTCATGCTCAACCTTGCTTGCATTAATCGCATAGCGTCGGTCATGACCGGGGCGATCTTTTACATAAGTAATTTGCTCAATGTAAGGTTTGCCGTCGCTGCGAGGCTTTAACTCATCCAAAATGCTACATATTGCTTTGACCACATCAATATTTGCTTTTTCATTCCAACCACCGATGTTATAAGTTTCGCCTAATTTTCCACTATCTAACACTGCGCGAATAGCGGAGCAATGATCGCCAACATAAAGCCAATCACGCACTTGCTGGCCATCTCCATAAATGGGTAAAGGTTTACCATTTAAAGCATTCAGAATAATGAGGGGTATCAACTTCTCAGGGAAGTGGTATGGACCATAGTTATTTGAGCAATTAGTAGTTAATACTGGAAACCCATAAGTATGAAACCAAGCACGCACTAGATGATCTGAAGCTGCTTTTGATGCGGAATAAGGGCTATTTGGTTTGAAGGGATGCTCTTCGGTGAAGGCTGGTGCTTTAGGTGATAAAGAACCATATACCTCATCAGTCGAAATATGATGAAAGCGAAAGTTTTCCTTTTCTTTACTTTCAAGAGTATTCCAATATTCACGAGCACATTCAAGCAAGTTAAAAGTGCCGACAATATTAGTTTGAACAAATTCAGCAGGGCCTAGAATGGATCGATCCACGTGGCTTTCAGCCGCAAAATTAATAATAGCTCGCGGTTTATGCTCAACTAATAAGCGCTTTACCAAAGCCTGATCACCGATATCTCCATGAACAAAAATATGGCGCGAATCATTATTTACTGGCTCTAAAGTGGCCAAGTTGCCAGCGTAAGTTAATTTATCTAAATTAATAATCCCTTCGGATGCCGGATTAGCAAGCCAATCTAAAACAAAATTACCTCCAATAAAGCCAGCGCCACCAGTAACTAAAATCATGAAAAACCTTATTATTTGAGCTGCCCTAGATTATCATCATTTGCATATGAGTTAAGTGTAAGTTTAGCCCTGTTCTGATGATGAAAAAAGATTCTTTATTTTTATAAATAGCTGATTCATATGAAAATATTCCTCATCCTATGCGTAAAATAGTTCTTTTCAGGATTAGCGGCAAAAGTGATCCGAAGGTTAAGGTCGAGGAGATTAATAAGCTCACTCAAATATTCAAGGATTGGAATTTATTGATGTTGCAGGTAACTATTTGTTAGCCACTAAACGCACTTTATTACTGAGATTTAAATCTTTGCTTACATCCAAGCGCAATCTTGGAATTTGCATTCCAAGATTCCCATTACGCCTTGAGCAAAGTTACCTCGGCGACACCGATCCTAGACACCTTCTTACAGAATCTATTAAGTAATGCTAAATCCTTTTCCTATAAATAAACCACTACTTCTTGACACATTCCTGTTTTATAACGAGCTGGACTTGCTCAAAGCCCGCATAGAATATTTAGGTAATTCGGTAGATTACTTTGTAATTTCTGAGGCAAACATTGACTTTGCCGGCAGGAAAAAAGATTTTTTGCTGAGCGACAAGTTAATAGCAAATCTTCCTTTTGCAGAAAAAATAATCTATCACCGCGAATATATCAATCTCAATTCAATTTCTTGGTTGATTAAACGCATTCGTTATAAAAACCGTAAAAATCGCCTACTTTGGAAAATACAAGATGCCCAAAGAAACTCGACATTAAAGCCTTTAAAGCGTTTTAAAGATTCAGACATAGTTATTTTTAGCGACCTAGATGAGTTCCCCAATGCCAAGGCTTTATCTGAAGCAGTGACCAAATTAAGCGAACCTTATTCCCTCAAAAATCTCATAAGTTTTAGCTGCGATCTCATGTTTTTTTATTACAACATTAAGAATGCAGCACCAAATGAGCAATTCTTTGGGGCAATTTTTACTAACCTTGGAACTCTCAGAAAGTTACTGCCTCACAAACTACGCAGTAGTAAAGATCGACTGCAGCATATTAAAGATGGTGGCTGGCATTTCTCATATTTCATGAATGAAGAAAAAATCTTAAATAAGGTTAATGCTATTAGTGATGTTGAAAATTTGAGTGAATATAAAAATTTAACATGCGAAGAGATACAAAATAAAATAATATCTGGCGTAGATCTATACGATAGAAAAATAGAATTAAACGATCAGGAACAATATAAACTTCCAAATGAAGTTCTAATGCCACTTAAAAAATATTTACCTTACTGCATTTAACTTCACTTCGATTTTTTTCCTACCGATAACGCCACTATCGTTGCAGAAAATGTCATCATAAATATCCAAGATTCAAAATACTGCTTGTAGCTCATCTCAGCAATCAAACAAAATCCAAGCAGAGTCAAACTGAAGACGGCAGCAATTAAATCTAACTCTCCATGCCGTCTTACTCCTAGATAAATCGTATAAAAAAAGGAGCTGAGTAAAAATAAAATGCCTGGTAATCCAAATGCCAGGCCAAAGTCAATCCATCCACTATGGACTTGACCTCGATGCTCATGCGGAATTTCGGCAATACCCTGAAGCCCATTAAACGATTGATTTACCGAGCCATATCCTAAGGGATATTGAGAAATCAAACGCACCCCAACAGCAGCATAGGCAAACCTAGTATAGGTATTAGCAACAGCTGGAATTCCTAGTGAATTTAATGGAAAGGACACGGAACCCTCAAGCTTTTGCCATTGCTGATTTTTGTCAACATCAAGACCTGTTTTAGCATCCTGAAAAACAGTATCCCAACCTTTATATCCTACAGATTTATGACCCTGCCAAACTATAGTAGCCGCTATAAGAATAAATACAGCCACCCCCAAACTAAATAGTTTTGACTCTACTGCATTTAAAGTCGCGTTTACTAGGATGACTAAAAAAAGCAGGGCACAAAGCCCTAAAGCAATGGCAATGCCATTCTTTGTAGTAGAAACCAGTGCCGATAATAGAACTAGAACGATACCCAATACATATAATCCAATCGTCCATGGGGGATATTTTGTTTTATTAACCACTAAAAAATAAATAATATTTGAAACTGCTAAAGATGCAGCTAGGGCACCGAAATAGGCAGTTTCTATCTTTGCATACAAAAAGAATACAAATGCATTGGGTTCAATAAAGCCACCATTTAAATAGCATGCATATACATATGCGAGGACATTAATTATTGGAACAAAAAAGATGCTGATATAAAAATATTTTCGAAGGGAATTGTTTTGACTAAGGGCAATAGCAAAACCCATCGCCATAATGAAGCCAAAAAAGGTGCGAATCCACAAACCCTTAATCTCGCTTAGCTCAAGAGCTGGATTAAGCGAAAAGAAGCAATAATGAATACCGACCCAAATAAAGAGGCAAATGATTGCATATAAGGGCATCAACTTTGCTTTAAATGGGTAGAAGCTATTCCAGTTTTTCTTAATTAGAAAAGCGCCTGAAATGCAACCTACTACCAACAAACCATGCCTCAAAGCAATGGTATTGGGCAAAACCCAAATGAATAACAAGGCACATACGCTTGCTACAGAAATATTGGCCAGGTATTTTTCGCTAATTTTCATGAGTTTAAGGTGTTTAGTAACCACCATTTTAGTTTGATATAACGCTTGCGAAACTTCCATTTAAAGCGGACTTTTTGAGCAATCTCTTGGGCTAGACTAGTTCTGCCATCTCTTCGTAGAAGAGTAATCAGATCATAAGAATCTAGCCCACTTAATGCGCCCTCAGGAAGAATTTCTAAGAATTGTCTTAGCTCCGCATCACTTAGCACTCTGCCAAAATTAAAGAACCCGTGAAATCCAAAGGCATCATGCCACTCTGAACGCTCAACAGCAAATTGTTCGGCTATTTTTAAAGGAGCGATCTTAATATTGCATTCCTTTTCTAGAAACTCCTTGTTAACTACACAAATACAATAATCTTCTGGGTGCTTCGTAATGAAGCCTACACTCTTAATTGCTTGAAGTAGCTTTACTGAGCGCAAGGAAAATCCACCATTTCCTACGGGATTTTCTGGATGATGTGGCCATATGGGGCCGATGTAATCATATTTGAGAAATTCATCCGTCCAGAGCTCTGGATGAATAATAAAACTGTCCCATTGGATCACCAAGACGTGGCTTCCTTGTACATACCTATCAATGCCAGTAAGGATAATTTCTGAATAGTCTTTGGTTGTTCTAATCGGGGGACTCTGAACATACTCAATCCCCGGCCTTCTACTCTCAAGGCAATCTAAATTGGTTAAGAGCACTATCTTAGAAAAATGAGCCCTCTTTAAGCATCTATCAATTGCCCAGTGCGCCAATTCTGGCTCACGCGTTTCAACACAGAGCAATGTGACATTGTTTAAATTTAACATTGCTTATGCATCGCCCCAGTCTTGATCGGTTATCAATTAGATGAAACCAAGCAAAAGAGAGAGTTTAAATTGAATCTTTTTTAATGCTCGCTTAATTGACCGCCAAATCAGTGAAAAAAGGCTTTTCTTTGATGGGCCATAATCACCCCAACTTTCCCAATTCGATTGATATACAACACCCAAATAGTCATGAGCCAGAATATCTTCCTTATAACCTAAGACTTGATGAGCCCACAATTGATGTTCGTAGTGGTAATGCATAAATAATTGCTCGCGGGGATAAATTGGTATAGACCTAAAATTAATCAGGGACTCGCCATACCAGGTAAATTCAGACCCACAAAGCAATACGGCATCTAAAAAATTCATCCCATTAGGAGTTAAATACTGAATATCTAAGGATTTCCAAACCTTGCTGCTCCACAAAAATGGTGCATAGCCAAAGTCATAAGTAACTCCGGTGCGACCCAATGCAGCTTTAATTGGCTCTCGGTCTGCTAAAAAATGTTGACGGATCTTTTTTGGCCCAAAACGTTCGGTAGCCTGTAATACCTCCCGCCCCTCATGAATGACGGAATATGGCACATCATCTTTAGCGATGAAGTCGCCTTCATCAAAGTCTCGAATAAAAATGCAGTCTGAGTCGAGCACTAAATAGTTCTCGGATATTCCTAACCTCCAAAACTCCGATTTAATAACCTGCTGCCTCAACCCACCGCGAATCTCGTAAAGCTTCTGAATGGGCAATTTAGGGTTAGCTTTAAAAATATCCCTCTCATCAAAAATGATGATGTCAAAACTCTTTAAGTACTCATTGAATAAATCGACATCTTCCGTTGGAACCGATATATAGAAGGGAATCTTGGTCGTATTGTGCTTACGAATACTTTCTGCAAGCTTAATGGTTCGCTTTAAATCTTTACGAAAAGTGCAACAGTACAGAACAATATTTAACATAGTTGACTTAATTTATGATGGTTCAAAAAATTTACTAGCTACAAGACAATATCTAAAATTTTAACAACGGCCTGTCTGACACCAATAGGATAACCGCTGGACGAATTTAATTTTTTTTGCTGCCAATCCAACCAAATTCTCTCTAGGGTAAGCTCAATTTCAACTAGGTTTTCCTCGCTACTCAAATAAGCCCCACGCTCCGAGAGCATTTGATCTAATTGAGCATTGCGGTAGGTAATCCCCCAAATAGGTCGCCCCGCCCATAAATAGTCATAAAGCTTAGATGGGATGTACTCTGCGCACCACTCGTCTTTACCATGCAGAAGTATCAATATATCTGCATCCTGCATTTTTTGGATTACACGCTCACGTCCTGATATTCCAGTAATGGAATCTTTTTCTAGACGGCCATGGGAGATTAATACATCATCAAAACCAAATTTTTTAACTGAATCCATCGTCAGCACATCTAAGGGGGCACCATAAGCATGAATACGAATATGTTCACGCGCTTGTGGGTATTTTTTTAGAAAAGCAGTTAGTGCATTTACGATAATAGAAAGCGAACGGTCTTTAGAAAGCGAACCAAAATGACATAGATTTAACTTATCTGAATATATATGCGGCTGATTTTCACGTAGGCTGCCCGGCGGTTCCGCCCCAGGGAGAACCATAAACCCATGTGCATTTCCCAGGGTATTTAAGTTAGGGTTTCGAACTTTTGCATAATGTAATGCGCCATCAGTAAACCACCAGACAAAATTTGAAAACAAAATTACTTGCTCTTCTAAATATTTTCTAAATTGCGCATCACGATTTTTAGGTTTTTCAAATCCTTGGTCTCTAGAATTTTTACGGATCACCATTGGATCATGGATCTCTGCGATCCATTTCACTCCGGTAGATTTTTTTAACCATAATCCTGCTAGGTGTGCAGACCATGCGCCACCAGTTGAGTAGACGAGATCAATCTTGCCTGATCGAACCAATAACAGCCCATGAATGAAAGCTGGTATTGCCCAAGACCATTGACTTGAATAGCCAAGAAATAGCTTTTCAAGGGCAATTAATGGGGCTAATAATATGGAAACTGTTCTTGTTAGAACTTTATAAATGAAACCTCGGCCATACTGGTTAGCAATCCAATGGCGAAAATCAAACCTAAAGGCTGCGGGGCCCCAAGCTAAAAACTGGCGATGTGGAAATCTTTGATCCTTAATACCAGTGATTGCACTAAATACGATTGGCTCAATTCCAGCCTCTAATAAATAAGGCATCTTATCGGTAATCGTCTGGCTTGCAGCACGCCCATCCATATTGAAGCCATGCGACAAAATCAGCCAACGCTTATCAGTCACGATCGTTTTTTTATGCTGCATCACACGGTCCATCTGGGCCTTACTTTTAGTTACCAGCCACTATCGACATTACCGCCATACGAACTGCAATACCAAACGTAACTTGACTTAAGATCACCGACTGAGGCCCATCCGCAACTGCAGAGTCAATCTCCACGCCACGATTCATCGGGCCAGGGTGCATTACGATGGCATCAGATTTTGCAATAGCCAGGCGCGCTGGAGTTAAACCATACTGCCTAAAGAAGGCTTCTCCCTCAGGAACCTGTCCAGCCTCCATACGCTCCTTCTGAATACGCAAAGTCATCACTACATCCACGCCCCTTAAACCCTCATCCATGCTGTGAAAGACCTTTACACCCAGCATATTTAGATTACTAGGGAGCAAACTTTCTGGGCCGATTACTCGAATATCTTCGCAACCCAATGTGGTTAAAGCATAAATATTTGATTTAGCTACTCGACTATGAACGATATCACCCACAATCGCGACCTTGAGTCCGCGAAAGTCATGCTTAAAATGTCGCATGGTGTACATATCCAATAGACCTTGAGTTGGGTGCTGGTTACTACCGTCGCCTGCATTGACCACATGAACATGAGCAGGTACATGATTAGCAATCTCAATAGGCGCCCTAGAGACGCTATGACGCACTACAAATATGTCTGCCTGCATAGCAACTAAATTATCAATAGTATCTAAAAGGCTTTCGCCCTTAGTAGTTGAAGACGTAGAAATATCTAAATTAATTACATCTGCTGATAAGCGCTTTGCTGCAATCTCAAAAGTCGTACGAGTCCGAGTAGAATTTTCAAAAAAAAGGTTGAATACGCTTTTTCCTCGTAGTAGAGGAACTTTTTTTACCTCTCTTGAGGGATTGGTCACGCTAACAAATTGTTTTGCAGTATCCAAGATATGCACAATTTGCTCCTTAGGAAAATCCTCTAAAGTTAAAAGATGGGTTAACTCTCCTGCTCCATTAAATTGATTAACTGCGTTATCTGCTGCACTCATTCTGTTCGCGCCTCAAGTTGGAAGCTGAACTTGCCAGCATTATCTTTTTCTAAAACTAAAATTTGTTGATCGGGAACATTTACGACTTCGCCCACAAAATCAGCACTTACTGGCAGCTCACGCTTTGCTCGGTCGGCTAAGACCATTAATTCCACCTGAGCAGGCCTACCAAAATCAAATAGTTCATTTAATGCTGCACGCACGGTTCTGCCCGTCAATAAAACATCGTCAAGTAAAATTACATTGGCAGCAGTAACCTCATAAGGCAAATTGGTGGGCATTGTGCTAGCGGTGCGAATAGCGGTCATCCCCTTCTCTGCATAATCATCTCGATGAAAGGCCACATTAATAACGCCGTAGTGAGGTAGTTGCAAGTCCTTAGCCAATCGCTCCGCAATCCACGCCCCTCCCATCGCTAGGCCTGCCAACTCAAAAACCTCGCCAGCATTCTTACGCGTACGCAATACTTCTAATAATTTTAGATAGGACTGCTCTGCACTCATCTCAATCAATCCAATTCTTCTCAAGAAAATACTGTTCCAAAATTAAGGCTGCCGACTGGGCATCCAAATTGTCTCGCATCTCAGGATTCCTCTCCAAAATAACCGAGGTATAGCGCTCATCCACCCAATCAACTGGCAGTTGAAACCGGCCGTTTAGCTGATTTCCGAAACGCTTAGCCTTTCCTGTCATTTCATGCTCAACTCCATCGGGATAGCGCGGTAAACCTACAACCAATTGATGGGGTTGCCATTCTTTAAGTAGGCTCTCAATTGCCTTGAAACGAGCATCATCATTAGATTCGGTAATCGTCTTTATGGCCTGACCAGTCTGAGTGAGGGTATTTCCAATAGCAACGCCTATTCTGCGAGTGCCATAGTCAAAAGCCATTATGGTTCTGTGGCTAGGCATGCCCTACCTCACCTGAAAGATGAGATAAATTGAATCCCAAGTGACTCATTGAGCGTTCATAACGCTGACTTGAGGGGGTATCAAAAATAATGTCAGCCATTTGTCCTTGTGACAAAGGAATATTCATCCAGCCATTAAGCGTAATTTCCTCTTCAAGTTGACCAGCGCCCCATCCAGCATAACCCAAGGTAATGAGGAATTTTTCAGGGCCGTTACCAGAGGCGACTGCCTCAAGTACATCTTTTGAAGTGGTCATCGTTAAGCCACCGGGAATAACCAAAGAAGAGCTATAGCCACTATCAACCATTGGCTCATGTAAAACAAAGCCACGCTCTACTTGGACTGGTCCACCAAAGTAAACAGGCTTGTCTATTAAGGGGGCGATTTCTAGCTTAAGTTCAATTTTTTCAAAAAGTGTGGCTAAATCCACTTCGGTTGGCTTATTTACCACCAAGCCCATTGCGCCTCTTTCAGTATGCTCAAAAAGATAGATTACCGAGCCAGCAAAATTTGGATCCTGCATTCCGGGCATAGCAATTAAAAACTGATTGGCCAAGTGATCGGCAGAATGGGCGATCACTGATTTTGATAAAGAATCTAAATCTGAAGCCTGAAGAGCTTCTTTAGAGACTTTTGTGGCCTTAGTCATATGGGATTCATTTTACAGAAAATCCCTCCGTGACAAGCACTTTTTGCCAATAAGCCATAAGATACTAGTCATGCAAAAAGGACTAGTTTGGCTCCGTCGTGATCTTCGTCTCTATGACCAAGCTGCACTTCATCACGCACTCAAAAATAATAGCCAAGTTTGGCTAACCTTTATCTTTGATACTGAAATTTTGACCCCGCTCCTCCAAGGTGAGTTGGACGTAAATGGTCTTAAACATGATCGCCGGGTCGATTTCATATGGCAAGGCCTTAAACAAATTGACGAGGAGCTTCGCCAAAAGGGGGGAGGCTTAATAGTCCAAGTAGGCAGCCCTGTTCAATTGATTCCTCAGATTGCAAAAGAGCTGGGGGTAAATACCGTTTATACCAATCATGACTATGAACCCTCCTCAATTGCTCGAGATGTCTTAGTACGATCTTCATTAGAGCAAATGGGGATAGATTTTGAGGACTATAAAGATCAAGTGATTTTTGAGAAAAAAGAAATCCTTACTAACTCCAATACTGTTTTCTCCATCTTTACGCCCTATAAAAATTCCTGGCTGAGAAATCTGCAAGAAAAAGATATTGCAGCATTTGATTGCACACCAAAAAAGGGGCAATTTTCCACAATTCCTCAAAAATTAGACTCCTCCTTGCCATCTTTGGAGTCTATGGGCTTTAGTGCTACAGGGATTGAGTCATACCTCCCCCCAGGATCAGCTGCAGGTCAGAAATTTTTAGAAGATTTCTTGCCAAGAATCGATCAGTATCAAATTGGGCGGGATTTCCCCGCGATTAAAGGGGTGAGCTACCTTTCCACCCACCTCCGTTTTGGGATGCTTTCCATCCGCGGACTTGTCCGAGAAGCTCATCGGCGCATGCTTGCTGGCAGCATGGGAGCGACCATTTGGTTAAGTGAGCTGATCTGGCGTGATTTTTATTTTATGATTCTGGCGAATCACCCACGTTTAGCCAACGGTGCTGCATTTAAACCTGACTATGACAACATCCAATGGGAAAGAGGCCCTCACGCAAAGAAACTCTTTAAAGCGTGGTGCCAAGGAAAGACTGGCTATCCATTAGTTGATGCAGCTATGCATCAACTTAATCAAAGTGGTTATATGCACAATCGCCTAAGAATGGTGGTTGCCAGCTTTTTGACAAAAGATTTGGGAGTTGATTGGCGCTGGGGTGAGGGTTATTTTGCTGAGCACCTCAATGATTTTGAGTTCTCTTCTAATAATGGGGGTTGGCAATGGGCCTCCTCTTCCGGATGTGATGCACAGCCTTATTTCAGGATCTTTAATCCCATTACCCAATCAGAAAAATTTGATCCAGAGGGTAAATTTATACGCCGTTACTTACCCCAGCTAGATAAGTTATCTAAAAAATCCATTCATGCGCCATGGAAGGCTGGGCACATTGAATTAGAGGCTGCTGGAGTCTTGCTAGGGCGCAATTACCCTGAACCCATTGTGGATCATGATCAAGCGCGAAAAAATACCTTGGTTCGGTACAGCGTGGTCAAAAAAATCAGCGGCGAATAGCTTGCCATTCCCATATCCGCTTTAATATAGGGCATGAGTAAGATTTACGCTATCGGTGATGTACAAGGGTGCGCGCCCTCCTTAAAAGCTTTAGTTAAAAAGTTACCGGATAAGTCCAGGATGATTTTTTTGGGTGACCTTGTCAATCGTGGTCCAGATTCCTTGGGCGCTTTACGCCAATTAAAACTTTTACAAGAAGCTGGTGTTGCCGAGTGCATTTTAGGTAATCATGATTTACATCTTTTAGCCTTGGATGCCGGCCTACGGCAAACAAAAAGTTTAGATACTATCGATCCAATTTTAAAAGCTCCCGATCGCGCTGAACTGATTGATTGGTTGCGCCACAGACCAATGGCGCTAAGCAATGGAAAGGTACTCACCGTCCATGCGGGTGTATTACCCCAATGGGATCTGCAACAAACGATTGAATGCGCACAAGAAGTAGAAAAGACCTTGCGTAAAAAATCCTATAAAGATTTTTTAGCTAATATGTACGGCAACACTTCCAACAAATGGAGTAATTCCCTAAAAGGTTACGAGCGATTGCGCGTCATTACGAATGCCTTGACGCGATTACGCTTTTGTACCCCGAACGGGCAAATGGAATTTGATAGCAAAGAAGGTTTGACAGCTGGCCCAAAAGGGTACGCCCCTTGGTTTAAGGCTCCCAAACGAAAAACTGAAGATACACTGATCTATTTTGGGCACTGGTCCACGCTGGGACTATTAAGACAATCTAATGTAATTGGCCTTGATACTGGTTGCGTATGGGGCGGGAAACTGACCGCCATGGAGATTCCAGAATCGGGGAAAGACAGTAAAAACTTAAAAATTATCCAAGTCAATGGCTATGATCATCCGCTACGCATGTAAGTAGCCCCATTACTCCCTTTACAGAATAGGATTTATAACTTCTGAAAGGAAATTTTTGCGGCTGAAATGATCGCCTCAAGCACATCATTATCATGAGCAATAGAAGTAAATCCAGCCTCATAAGCCGAGGGTGCCAAGTACACCCCTTGATCTAGCATGGCGTGAAAAAATTTCTTAAAAACCTCAATATCTGTTTTCGTAACCGCATCAAAAGAGTTCGGCACCTCACCTGCAAAATAGAAACCAAACATACCGCCTACGCTGTCTACGGCAAAGGGAATGTGAGCTTCATCTGCCGCTTGCTTTAAACCTGCCATGAGTTTTGCTGTTTGGCCAGTGAGGCATTCATAAAAACCTGGTCGAGAAATAATCTCTAAGGTCTTAAGGCCAGATGCCACCGCAACTGGATTACCAGAAAGAGTGCCTGCTTGATAAACATTGCCCAATGGTGCGAGCTTAGACATGATTTCTTTTTTACCGCCAAACGCTGCCATGGGCATACCCCCACCCATAACCTTGCCAAGGCAAGTTAAATCTGGGGTAATACCTTGCAAAGATTGGGCACCGCCTAAGGCCACCCGAAAACCAGTCATCACTTCATCGTAAATGAGCACGCTACTATTTTTGGTAGTGAGATTACGAATCGCAGATAAAAACTCTGGAGAAGGTTGGATTAAATTCATATTACCGGCGATTGGCTCAATGATTACTGCTGCAATCTGGTCGCCGTAATTTTGAAATACTTCTTCGATCGCGAGCACATCGTTATATGGCAGCACGAGGGTATGCTTAATGACATCTTGCGGTACGCCTGCAGATGAAGGGGCATTCTGGGTCGAGTCAGCAAAAGTTAAGAGGCCAGAACCTGCTTTTACTAACAAGCTATCCGCGTGACCGTGATAACAACCTTCAAACTTAATAATTAAATCGCGCCCGGTATAGCCGCGGGCTAGCCGTAAAGCGCTCATCGTCGCTTCGGTACCGCTTGATACCATACGTACCTGCTCAACACTAGGCATTAGCTCGCAAATACGTTCAGCTAATTCAATTTCGCCTTCAGTAGGAGCGCCATAGCTAAAGCTAGTTTGGGCAGCCCTTTGAACTGCCTCAACTACTTCAGGATGCGCATGTCCCACAATCATGGGACCCCACGACATAATTAAATCAATGTAGCGTTTATCTTCTACATCCCAAAAGTAAGGGCCTTTTGCCCTAGAAACAAAGCGGGGTGTACCACCCACCTGACGAAAAGCTCGCACTGGAGAATTCACGCCTCCAGGAATGGTTTTTTGTGCACGCTCAAATAGCTCTTCATTTCGTCCCACGATACTTTCCCTACCTTCTTAATTACTACTTCGCACTACAAATTAAATCTCCATCATTTCAAAATCTTCCTTTCGGGCTCCGCACTCAGGACAAGTCCAATTGATGGGAATATCACTCCAAAGCGTACCTGGTGAAATACCCTCTTCAGGTAATCCAACCGCTTCGTCATAGACCCATCCACAGATGAGGCACATATAGGTTTTAAATTCCATTGCTCAACTCTTTCATCATTCTCTAATTGTTTTAAGGCTCAAAAACTATTCCTCCAAAACTATTGGGTCACGTTTCTGATGCATCTCAAATTTAAACAGTCTACATTCAAGCGGGCCATTAAATAAAGGGGTGCGTTTTGATTCCTTAATACGCAATTGCCCAGGCAGAGCCATATCTGCAGTGAGCACAAATACCTTCCAGCCACCAAAAGCATCTTTCAGATGCTGTCCAAATTGTTGTAAAAACTCAATGAATTTTGGATCTTGCTCCTCCTCGGCCTGGAGTCTCTTGAGAGATTCTCGGCTTGAGCGTTTTGCATTTTGACGACCAGTTTCTAAGTTATGTGCAAAGCGATCTTCCGACTCTTCAGATTCATATGTATCTTCGCCGTCATTGCCTCGTTCACGACCACGACCACCCTTAAGTGCTAGGCGCTCGCCATAAGGGGGATTGAGTAACATCACGCCTTCATGGGCATTCGCAGGAGGTTTACTGACTAAAGCATCAATCTGTCGAGCTAGTGGCAATTCAGGTAACTGAGCGCGCTGCCAATTTCCCTTAAACATTGACACCAACTTCTCATTGATATCACCACCGCTAATCATTAAAGATTGCACATCGGGATATTGTTTACGCTTTTCCAGCATTTCAGCCAAAGCCGCTTCCTTCAGGGATACCCAACGCTTCTCTTCACCAATAGTCTGAAAAGGCTTTAAACGCTGAAAACCAAACCCATGGGCCGAAGTGATCAATGGTCGATAAGCCAATCTGCTGGGTTTAGCATCATTGCCATACATTCCCGCCCGAATAGCTCCCGGTGGAATCGCCAATACAGTTTGTGCAGCTTCAATTAAGAAGGTACCACTACCGCACATTGGATCAAATAAAGTTTGGCCTGGCTTCCAGTCTGTGATGGACAAAATTCCAGCAGCGAGATTTTCTTTAAGCGGTGCATCACCTTTTTCATCGCGCCATCCGCGCTTAAATAAGGCCTCTCCTGAGGTATCTAGATAGATGGTGATATGGGTTGCAGTTAAGTGCGCTTGCACACGCACATCTGGAAAGGCTGTATCAATACTAGGCCGATCACCAGTCACATCACGCAACCGATCCACAATCGCATCTTTAATCTTCAGTGTTGCAAAGTTCAAACTTTTCAGTGGCGAACGGTGTGCAGTGACATCGACTCGAAGAGTTTGCTCTGAGGAAAACCACTCCTCCCATGCCAAACCACTCGCCAATTTATATAAGTCTTCCTCCTGTCGATAGGAAGACTCAGCCATTTGTAGCAAAACTCGGCTAGCAATGCGCGAGTGTAAGTTCAAAGCCATTGCAGCAGAGAGGGGGGCAGCAAGTCCAACTCCACCGGTAGGGCTCGTTGGGGTTGGATCAATGACCCAGGTACCTAGAGCCTTTGATTCCGAGCGTTGAGCGATGGTTGCCAACTCTTTTGCGAGAGCAACCTCTAGTCCGCCTGGGCAAACAACAAAAAATCTCATAAGGCTAACAATCTGAAAAGGGTATAAATAATAAAATAGGGCTTAAATAATTAAGGCTTAATCACCACAAGAGCAGTAATAATTAGCAAGAGTAAAACTGGAACCTCATTGAACCAACGGTACCAAACTCCTGAACGAGTATTTAGGCCTTTGCGAAACTTTTTTAGCAAACTCCAACAAGCGTGGTGATAACCAATGACTAAAAACACAAAAAAAACTTTAACGTGCATCCAGATTTCGCCAGACCCAATTTTAAAATAAAGCCAAAGCATTAAGCCCAGCAACACTGCTGGTACCGCCAAGATAGTCATAAAGCGAAATAAACGATTTGCCATACCCAAAAGACGCGCATATGCTTCGGGATTTTTCTCATCAGCGAGATTAACGAAAATGCGCGGCAGATAAAAAAGTCCCGCAAACCAAGATGCAATTAAAACAAGATGGAAAGTCTTAGTCCAAAGATATGCATTACCCATAACAATATTGTCCGATTTCTTAATTAAGTACGTATCTCGCCATGACCCTTGACGATATATTTGAGGGAGGTCAGACCATCCAAACCAACTGGTCCACGTGCATGTAATTTATCGTTAGAGATGCCAATTTCTGCACCAAGGCCATACTCAAAGCCATCGGCAAAACGGGTGCTTGCATTTACCATGACGCTTGCGCTATCAACCTCCCGCAAGAAACGATCCGCTTGAACTTTATTGTTAGTGATAATCGCATCAGTATGCTTACTACCGTATTGCTCGATATGATCCATGGCTTCATCTATATCTGACACCGTCTTGATAGACAAAATAGGTGCCAAGTATTCAGTCTGCCAATCCTCTTCAGTAGCATCAACTAAATTCTGAAAGCCAGCAGCCTCTAGAGTTTGGCGAGTCAAGAGGTCAACGCGAAGCTCAACTCCTTTATCTTGATAAATCTTACATAAGACTGGAAGAACTCTTGGAGCAATGGACTTGTTTACTAGCAATGTCTCCATTGCATTGCAGGGAGCATAGCGCTGGGTTTTGGCGTTATCACACACCTTTATAGCCATAGCAACATCTGCATCCGCATCAATATAGGTGTGACAAATACCATCCAAGTGCTTAATCATTGGCACGCGGGCTTCTGCCATCAAACGGGCAATTAGACTCTTCCCTCCACGAGGAACGATCACATCAATATATTGTGTCATTGTGATCATTTCACCAACAGCGCTTCGATCAGTAGTGGTAACAACTTGTACAGCATCTATAGGTAAATTCGCCGCCTTTAAACCTTCTTGAATCATCTTCGCCAACAAGGTATTGGAATCGATGGCCTCAGAGCCACCACGTAAAATTACCGCATTACCTGACTTTAAACAAAGGGCCGCGGCGTCAATGGTGACATTAGGACGGGACTCATAAATAATGCCAATAACACCTAAGGGAACCCGCATTTGTCCCAGTTCAATACCTGAGGCTTGCTTTTGAAGAGCGGTAATTTTTCCAATAGGGTCTTCAAGAGTTGCAATTTGCTCCAAACCTAAGGCCATAGACTCAATTGTTTTAGGCGTCATGGTGAGTCGATCAATAAATGCTGCATCTTGACCATTAGCCTTAGCGCGCTCGACATCTACGTGATTTACTTTTTCAATCAAAAGCGCTTGTTCGCGAATTAATTGAGCGATATGGAGTAATGCTTGATTTTTATGCTCACTAGATGCACGAGCCATAGCACGCGATGCTTCACGAGCACGCTTACCAATCTCCTGCATCATTTGTTTAATTGAATCACTCATTTCTAAATTCACCGCTCACTTTTACATAAGTTATTAAATCTGTTCTTACCCATGATTACTATTAGCGTAATAAATTTCCCACTAAACGTAAACCATCCCAAGGGTCTGCTGGCAAATCCACCGCATACAACCCTTTAGCCTGGCGGTCCAAGCCAGCAGCTAACTGCATAGCGCGACGTAACCTCATTGGTTGAATTCGTTTCAGTGCCATAGGATATAAACGTTCCTTATTGCCCCAAATACGATTAGCGCGCATTAACTGTTGAACTGGCTCACCAGCATCACCCGCAGCCTTTAGCTTCGATAGTAGCCGAAGCTCTTCGGTAACGCTCCACAAAATTAAAACCAAAGGCTCACCCTCACCCTTTAAACCATCAAGCATACGATTTAAGCGCGGCAAATCTCCTGCTAGCATCGCTTCAGTTAACTCAAAGACGTTATATCTTGCTACTTTTAATATAGCTGAACGAATTTGCTCCTCAGTCAGAACACCCGTGGAATGTAATAAACCCAGTTTTTGGATTTCTTGATGGGCTCCTATGAGATTACCTTCGACCTGATCTGCAATAAAACTTAACGCACGCTGACCTTCTGGTCCAGACTGAACTTCTTGCCCTTGCTTTTTTAAGCGGTCCGCTATCCATTGCGGCAATTGAGCTCGCTCTAATGAGTCGAGCTGAATTGCCATACCAGCATCATCTAGTGCGCTAAACCACCCTGAAGCCTTAGTCTTGCTATCAAGCTTTGGTAAAACAATGCACACAATCGCATCTGGCCCTTCTGCGCCCACTACCTGAGATTGAACTTGAGTGGAGAATTGTTTCAATGCTTCGGCACCATCACGCCCTGGTTTACCCGTTGGAATACGTAACTCGACCCAGCGCTTGTCTCCAAATAAGGACATGGTTTGACCGGCATTTAGAAGTGCGCCCCAATCAAAACCACGCTCTTGCATCAGCACTTCTCGATCGGTATAGCCCATTTTTTTTGCAGTAGCGCGTAATTGATCCATTGCCTCCATCATTAGGAGAGGTTCATCCCCGCTAAAAACATACAAAGGATTCAAGGATGCTGGGGAATTCAGCGATCTGAGATGGACTTGCAACGCGTCGTTTTTAACCATGCGAATTCATCATCACTCTTTAAAAGCTTCTCATTTGTGAGGACTTTGCAGAAGCAGACACACGACGCAAAATTTGGACGGCCAGATCTCTACGCATTAAAGTAAGAAATTGTTGTTGTTGCACATCGGTGGACAAAACGGTTGCATTAGAGAAGTCCATATCTCGTGTCATGTAAATTTCTGCATCTGGAATCACTTCTGTACCAGATTGATCAAATGCCCTAAATCCCACTCGAATATTTAGACGATAAGCAGAAATTTGACCTGTAGAGCTGTAGGCTAAAATTTCACGGCCATTAACATCACTGGTAATCTCCAAAATAAGATCGGCATCCTTGGGATTAATTGCTATCTTTACATCGCTACCCGTCAAGATGGCTGTTTGCAAATCTGCCCGCATAAGGGGGGATGGATTGCCTGTAATAGCAATCACCTTATAAGGTAAATCGACCATACCGCGTATGTGATAGCCACAAGCCATCAAGCTACTTATAGAAGCCAATACAAATATTCCCAACGTTGTCCTTCTGAGAAAATTCACTCTCAAAGGACTCAAACTATTTTGTGTCTCTTGTTTGCCTGGGCTCATATGTTTAATTCATTTAAAAAGTTAGAGGCCTAAGCCACAATATTGACCAAGCGCCCAGGCACCACAATGACTTTTTTGGGGGAGCCCCCATTTAAAGCCTTGATTGCAGCTTCGCTTTGCAAAGCCAAAACTTCAATCTGCTCTTTGGTAGCTTGTGCGGGCACTCGAATCTCACCGCGCAATTTCCCATTAATTTGCACCATGATGGTTAGCTCTGTTTGTACAAGCGCAGACTCATCAATCGCAGGCCAAGGGGCATCCAAGATGGGGCCAAAAGATAATTCATATCCCGTCTGTTGCCAGAGTACATAGGTTAGATGAGGAACCACTGGGTATAACACCCTTAATAAAATACTTAAGCATTCACGTAATACTGGCACCCCAACAGCACCCCCTTCAACGATTTTTACTGGCTCTAATACATTAAGCATCTTCATGGCAGCAGATACGACCGTGTTGTACTGGCGACGCTGATAGTCAAAATTTGCTTGCTTGAGAATCGAGTGAACTTCACGACGTAATACTTTTTCAGCGGCATTCGGATTTGTGCAAGGGGCGTCACTGGATTCTAAAATAGCATTAGCTTGGCTACTTGAGTACATCCATACTCGACGCAAAAAACGCGATGCACCCTCTACGCCAGCACCAGACCACTCCAACTGTTGCTCTGGGGGAGCTGCAAACATGACAAAGAGGCGTGCGGTATCAGCGCCATATTGATCGATTAAAGCCTGTGGATCAACACCATTATTTTTGCTTTTGGACATTTTTTCAATACCACCAATAATGACTGGTGTACCAGAGGTATCACCTCTGAGTTTGGCGCTTTGTGGTCGACCTTTTTCATCAAGATCTAATTCCACATCAAGGGGATTTAACCAAGTTTTCTTACCTGAAGCCTCTTCAGAATAATAAGTCTCATTCAAAACCATACCTTGAGTTAACAAATTTTGAAATGGCTCATCAAAGTTAATAAGTTTGAGGTCGCGCATCACTTTGGTCCAGAAACGCGCATAAAGTAAATGTAAAATCGCATGTTCAATACCGCCAATGTACTGATCCATTGGCATCCAGTATTCATTGCGCTCATCGACCATGGTTTTGGCATTTGGCCCGGTGTAACGCATAAAGTACCAAGAGGAATCTACAAAGGTGTCCATGGTGTCAGTTTCACGACGCGCTGGTTTACCGCACTTAGGACACTTCACATTCAAGAAATCCGCATGATTATTTAGTGGATTACCACTGCCATCCGGGACGCAATCTTCTGGCAATATCACTGGTAGATCTGCTTCGGGAACAGGAACGGCCCCACAACCAGGATTTTGCTCATTGCCACAATGAATAATAGGTATTGGTGTGCCCCAATATCGCTGGCGAGAAATACCCCAGTCGCGTAGACGGTATGTAGTTTTTGTTTCACCAATACCCATCTTTTCCAAATCTTGAGCAACAGCATTCACAGCGTCCTCATACGACATACCATCGTATTTGCCGCTATTAAGACATTCAACATCATCCTTTTGCGCATACCACTCTTGCCAGTGCGTTGAATTAAATATCTCAGAAGGGCTACGCAAAGCAATTACCTGCTTAATAGGTAATTCATATTTGAGAGCAAAAGCAAAATCGCGTTCATCATGGGCAGGAACACCCATTACCGCACCATCGCCATAAGACATTAAGACGTAGTTGCCTACCCAAACAGGTATTGGCTCATGAGTTAAAGGATGGGTTACATACAAACCAGTGAACATACCCTCTTTTTCTTGAGTGGCAAGGTCTGCTTCGATTACGCTACCCGTTTTACATTTCTCAATGAATGTGGCCAGAGTAGGATTATTGAAAGCAGCCTGAGTAGCTATTGGATGCTCAGCAGCTACAGCACAAAAGGTAACTCCCATGATGGTATCAGCGCGTGTAGTAAACACGTAGAGCTGCCCATCTTGAATGAAATTACCTTGCGCATCAGCAATCTCATGCTTAAACGCAAACCGCACACCCTTACTTTTGCCAATCCAATTTTGCTGCATGATCTTGACGCGCTCAGGCCAGCCTAAATCATCCAAGCCAGAAAGTAACTGTTCGGCATAAGCCGTGATATTGAAGTAGTAGCCTGGAATCTCACGTTTTTCGACTAAAGCGCCAGATCGCCAACCGCGTCCATCAATTACCTGCTCATTAGCAAGGACAGTCTGATCAATTGGATCCCAATTCACCACTTGAGTCTTACGATAAGCAATACCTTTTTCCAGCATCTTCAAAAAGATCCACTGGTTCCAACGATAGTAGTCGGGGTTGCAAGTAGCGACTTCACGAGACCAATCAATTGCCAGACCCATCGCTGCCATTTGCTTTTTCATATAAGCAATGTTGTCGTACGTCCACTTTGCAGGAGGTACTTTATTTTGGATCGCTGCATTTTCAGCGGGCATTCCAAATGCATCCCACCCCATTGGCATAAGAACATTAAAACCTTGCATGCGCAGTTGACGTGTCATTACATCGTTGATGGTGTAATTGCGCACATGGCCCATATGTAACTTGCCTGAAGGGTAAGGCAACATCGAGCAGGCGTAATACTTTGGCTTAGGCTTACCGAATGCATCCACGGCATCCTCTGCAACCTTATACACTTGCGCACTTTCCCAATCAGCCTGTGCTGCCGCTTCAATACTGCGGTGATCGTAATCCTTACTCATTCAATACAACTCTTTTCTTCTATTGTGATCAACTAATGATTTTTGTAGAGGGCTTACTTACGCAAACCCAATACATCTTGCATGTCATATAGACCGGAAGTCCGGTTTTGCAAGAAGCGCGCGGCGCGCAAGGAACCCTGCGCATAAGACTGACGACTGGAAGATTTGTGGCTAATCTCAATGCGCTCGCCATCACCAGCAAAAAGAACGGTGTGGTCACCAACAATATCTCCACCGCGAATGGTGGCAAATCCAATAGATCCCTCTTTACGCTCGCCTGTATAACCTTCGCGAGCATAAACGGCAACATCATCCAATCTCTCACCTAAGGCTTCAGCAATAACTTCACCCATCTTGAGTGCGGTGCCAGAAGGTGCATCAACTTTATGGCGATGATGAGCCTCAATGATTTCAATGTCATATCCTTGACTCAGCATCTTTGCAGCAATCTCGAGCAGCTTAAAAGTGACATTTACACCTACACTCATATTGGGAGCAAAAACAATGGCCAGTTTCTCTGAGGCTTTTTTAAGACCAGCAATTTGATCCAAGCTAAGTCCTGTGGTTCCAATAATCATTTTGGTACCAGTACTTTCAGCAATAGCCAAATGGGCCATCGTTCCTTCTGGTCGAGTGAAATCAATCAGAAATTGAGCATCACCCAATGCATTGGTAATGTCTGCAGTAATTGCTACGCCTGTTTTTTTACCTAAAAATGCGCCGGCATCATCGCCCAATTGTTCGCATGAATGATGCTCCAGTGCGCCAACCAGTTGAAGATCAGGAGCTTTGATCACGGCCTCAATCAGCATTTTTCCCATGCGACCAGTTGCTCCAGCAATTGCGATCTTCATCATTTATTTCTTCGCTTCTTATTAAGGGTATCTAAAACCATTTGCTTTAGCATCACTACAAAAATAATTCCTCTTAGTACCTATGGCTACTTCGTATCACTAGCCGGCAGTACATTCAAAGCGCCAGGTCCCAATACTTCAGGCTGCGGCACTGGTTGAGTTGCTGACTGTTTATTTGAAAAGCTCAAAAAATCCCAGAATGAGCTTTTGCTTGCACTATCGTTAGCAGACTTAGGTATAGGTGTGCCCGTAGGTAAATTGTCGGTTGGGCTGGGCACCAATAATTCGGGTTGCTGTAAAGGTGCAGTGACTGGGGCTTTATTTGTACCAGTAATCGTCTCCCAGAATGAACGCTTCTGTTTTGAGTAATTATCAATTTCAGCAACCAACTCTACTTCTGTTGGCAATGCATCGCCATCAAACTTTGAAACCTTGTCGCCATCAAAGAAAACAGTGACGCGACGCTCTTTTCCCATTTTTTGACCGGCTCGCTGAAATTCAAAAATATAGTCCCAGCGATTTGCGTGGAAATAATCTGCCAGTAAAGGCGTTCCCAAAATTTGCCTTACTTGCTCGCGACTCATGCCCACTTGTAACTTAGAGTACTGTTCGCTAGAAATAAAGTTTCCCTGAATAACATCTGGGACATACGGTCTAAAAACCTTATTCATCCAGGCACGCTGAGTTTCATCGACTGCGGTAGTGCAACCGGTGGCAACAAGCACGCTACCGAAGAGGGTTATTAATAAACCCAAACGAGCATAGCTGAAACCTCTTGAAATCGAGTTCAAAAGGCGTATAAAAAGTTGGGGACAATTTTGCATAGCTAGCCGTATCATTAAGGTATTGATTTTAGCTCCCAAAGCCCTGAATATGAACCAAAACTCCACGCCTGCAGATTTACGTGACATTGGCCTCAAGGCTACTGGTCCACGCATGAAAATATTAGACTTTTTTCATCACAATGGTGGTACCCACTTTAGCGCCGAAGATGTCTTTGTAGCCCTAGCCAAAGATGACCAAGACATTGGTTTGGCTACTGTCTATCGGGTGCTTACCCAATTTGAGCAGGCTGGCCTGCTTCTTCGTAGCCATTTTGAATCCAGCAAGGGTGATAGTAGGGCTATTTATGAGTTAAATGAGGGGCAACACCATGACCACCTGGTGTGCCTCGATTGCGGGCATGTAGAGGAGTTTGTGGATGAGGCTATCGAAAAACGACAAAAAGAAATCGCTAAGAATTTTGGCTTTAAGCTCCAAGAACATACTTTAGCGATGTACGGACACTGTCAAAAAAAGAATTGCAGAAATAAGCTAAAAACTTAAAATTAAGAATTTAAGAGTAGATAATGAAAAAAGACCTCAATTAAGGTCTTTTTTTTGATATAAAGCTAATTTTAACGACTTTTAGCTAATAAACAGCCATTAGGGCCTCTGCAGCATTTAGCATTTGTACTGAATAACCCCATTCATTGTCATACCAAGCAAGCACTTTGACCAGTTTGCCGTCAGTAGACACGCGAGTTTGTGAGGCGTCATAAATACTCGGACGAGGATCATGATTAAAGTCAATCGATACCAATGGCAAGGTATTAAAGCCCAATATTCCTTTAAGCTCACCTTCGCTGGCCGCTTTCAAAATGGAATTGACCTCATCTATGCTGGTGGGACGGCTAGCCATGAAGGTTAAATCCACAACAGATACATTAATAACGGGAACGCGCATAGCAAAGCCATCAAATCGCCCTGCCAACGCTGGTAATACCAAACCAACGGCTTTTGCTGCACCAGTCTTTGTAGGGATCATGCTGGTCACTGCAGAGCGGGCACGGCGCATATCCTTGTGATAAACGTCTGTCAGCACCTGATCATTGGTGAAGGCATGGATAGTGGTCATTAGGCCAGACT
>Ga0316228_1000216_pt1 | contig 82698 bp, 74 predicted proteins | sample TBH18021metaG_FD_206005 | JGI IMG/M metagenome (GOLD analysis project Ga0316228, IMG submission 206005) | Freshwater microbial communities from Trout Bog Lake, Wisconsin, USA - TBH18021 | ecosystem: Environmental > Aquatic > Freshwater > Lake > Hypolimnion/Profundal zone | place: USA: Wisconsin... | reverse complement strand
CATTTTGGCCATGACGATCGCATTGGATGGGTAATGAAACGGATCAAACGCAGAGGCGCTGGGGTCTCGCTGGGGCGCTGAGATAAAGATCAGGAAAATCAAAGTCCTTCGGCCGCGACCCGGGCGTGGATCCAGGGTTCCAGGCCCGGGGCCAGGTAGAACTTGGGGCGCAGGAGGTCGTCGTCTTCGGAGATGACCCCTTCCGCGATCGCCCGGCGCGCCAGGGCCGTGCCGGGGTAGATGCGCAGGCCGACCGTGGCCTTCAGGCCGTCCAGGCGCAGGGAACGGGCGAAGGCCAGGCTCTCCTCCACCGTCTCCCGGGTCTCCCCGGGTCCGCCCAGAAGCAGGAAGCCCATCCGGCGGATGCCATAGGCCGCCAGCAGAGCGGCGCAGGCGCGGACCTCCTCCGGGGTGAAATGCTTGTTCATCTCCTTGAGGATCCTCGGCGAGCCGCTCTCGAACCCGAGCGCGACCTCCACGCAGCCGGCGGCGGCCATGGCGTGGACCAGCGGCTCGCCCACGTGGCTCGGGTAGAGGATGCACCGCCACGCCAGGCGCGGGGAGAAGCCGCGCAGGCCGCGGCAGATGTCCAGGGCCAGGGACTCCGGATGGTTGAAGGCGTTGTCCACGAAGTAGAACCGCCGGTAGCCCCGGTGGGCCAGCACATCGATGGTGTCCAGCACCTGCCGGGGGGAGCGGCAGCGCAGGTCGCGGCCCTGGATGGAGGCGGTCGAACAGTACGAGCAGTCGTTGGGGCAGCCCCGCCGGCTCTGCAGCGGCACCCAGAAGTCCGGGTCCTCCGGGTCGCCCTGCAGGTCCTCGGCCCAGGCCGGGAAATGGGTGAAGTCGGTGCCGGCGGCCAGGGTGGCGGGAGCGGGGTCGCCCGCCACCTGGATGCCGGGGATGCCGCGCGGGTCGCGGCCCTCGTCGAGGCGTTCCAGCAGGACCTGGAAGGCCCGCTCGCCGTCGCCGCGGATGCCGTAGTCGGCGCCCAGGTAGGCCAGGGCCTCCCGCGGGAACAGGCTGTAGCCCGGCCCGCCCAGGACGATCGGCGAAGGCGAGGCCTCCCGGCAGGCGGCCACCACGCCCCGGGCCTTCTCCAAAAGGAACCGCGGTTCCCGGGCGTTCTGGTCGTCGATGTTGCGCACTGAGATGCCGATCACTTCGGGTTGGCCTTCCGCGACCGTCCGGCGGAGATCGGTGTCCGGGTCCGGGCTGTCCAGGAGGTCCAGGAAGGTCACGTCGTGGCCGGCTTCGCGCAGCGCGCCCGCCACCAGCCCCAGGCCGTAGGGGGGGGTGACCATGCTGATGCGCTCGGTGTTGGAGGCGACCAGGAGCACTTTCATAAGACCTCCTGGTCTTTAATTTGAGGCCGTCGTCCGGCTGTGGCAAGCCGGGATCGCTTCGGCCGGCCCTGTTATTCTTGAATCGCTCCTTTTCAGCGAGGTCTCCTTGGTTCCGAAGCGTTTCCGTGTGGGTCTGGTGCAGATGGCCTGCGGGCCCGAGCCGGAGGACAACCTCCGCCGGGCCCTGGCCTTCGTGGAGGCGGCCGCCGATGCCGGCGCCAACGTCGTCTGCCTGCCTGAACTTTTCCAGACCCAGTATTTCTGCCAGCGCGAAGACGTGGCCCTGTTCGACCTGGCCGAACCGATCCCCGGCCCCGCCACCGAACGCCTGGCCGAGGTCGCCCGGCGCCGCGGCATCGTCCTGCTGGCTTCGCTCTTCGAGCGCCGGGCCCCGGGGCTCTACCACAACACCCTGGTGGTTTTCGAGGCGGACGGGTCGCTGGCGGGCGTCTACCGCAAGATGCACATCCCCGACGACCCCCTGTTCTACGAGAAGTTCTATTTCACGCCGGGCGACCTGGGCTTCCAGGCCGTGCCGACCCGCTTCGGCCGGATGGGCACCCTGGTCTGCTGGGACCAGTGGTATCCCGAGGCGGCCCGGCTCACCGCGCTCAAGGGCGCCAGCGTGCTGTTCTACCCCACCGCCATCGGCTGGCACCCCGCGGAGAAGGCCGAGTTCGGCCCGGCCCAGCACGACGCCTGGCGCACCGTCCAGCGCGGCCATGCCATCGCCAACGGGGTGTTCGTGGCCGCGGTCAACCGGGTCGGCTTCGAGACCGGCAACATCCGCGGCGACCAGGCCAAGGGCCTGGGCCTGGAATTCTGGGGCGGCTCCTTCCTGGCCGACCCGTTCGGCCGGATCCTGGCCGAGGGCAGCTCCGACAAGGAGGAGATCCTCCTGGGCGACATCGACCTGGGCCTGCTGGAGGACACCCGGCGCAACTGGCCGTTCCTGCGCGACCGGCGGATCGACGCCTACGGCGACCTGCCGCACCGGTTCCTGGACTGACCGTGGAGCCGCGCTTCCCCGCCGAATGGGAACCCCACGCCGCGACCTGGCTGGCCTGGCCGCACAACCCCAGGGACTGGCCCGGCAAGTTCGCCGCCATCCCCTTCGTCTTCGCCGAGATCATCCGCCACCTGGCCCGGCGCGAGCGGGTCGAGGTGCTGGTGCAGGACGCCGCCGCCGAGGCCCGGGCCCGGCGCTTCCTGGACCGGTCCGGGGCGCTCTCCGACCAGGTCCGCTTCCACCTGCGGCCCACGGACCGGATCTGGCTGCGCGACTCCGGCTGCACCTTCGTCAAGGCCGGTGCGGCGCTGCGGGCCGTGGGCTGGAGCTTCAACGCCTGGGCCAAGTACGACGACTTCCACCGGGACCGGGAGGTGGCCGGGTTCCTGGCCGGCGCCGCCGGCGCGCCGCTGGCGCCGGGCCGCATGGGCGGGGAGCCCATGGTCCTGGAGGGGGGCAGCATCGACGGCAACGGCCGCGGCACCCTTCTCACCACCGAGGAGTGCCTCCTGAGTCCCGTGCAGGCCCGCAACCCGGGCCGGACCCGGGAGGACTACGAGCGGGCCTTCCGCGCGCACCTGGGGATCCGCAAGGTGATCTGGCTGGGTTCGGGGATCACCGGCGACGACACCCACGGCCACGTGGACGACATCAGCCGGTTCGTGGGCGAGGCCACCGTGGTGACCATGGTGGAGCCCGATCCCGAGGATCCCAACCACGCGCCCCTGGCCGAGAACCTGCGCCGCCTGAAGGCCGCCGTCGACCAGGATGGCCGGCCCCTGACCGTGGTGGAGCTGCCCATGCCCGGCCCGGTGCGCTTCGCCGACCACCGGCTGCCCGCGAGCTACGGCAACTTCTACATCGCCAACGGCCTGGTGCTGGTCCCGGTGTTCAACGACCCCAACGACCGGGTCGCCCTGGACATCCTGGCCCGGGTCTTCCCGGACCGGCAGGTGGTGGGCATCTACAGCGGCGATTTCATCTGGGGCTTCGGCGCCATGCACTGCATGACCCAGCAGCAGCCGGCCTGATCACTGCAGGTGCCGGATGACGAATTGCCATCCGTCCGGCGTGACGGAAACGTTGCCGATGAAGGGATAGTTCAAGGTCACCACCGCGAAGATCACCAGGGCCGTGATGGTGGCCAGGGCCAGGGTCATCCAGAACTGCGGCCAGAAGGACTCGGAACTGAAGATGGCGCTGCCGGTCATGGAGATGACCGAACATGCGGAAATGACGAACCAGAGCGTGGCCGGCAGGCCCCGCGTGGCGGCCAGCAGCCGGGCCACGCGGAATTTCTGGGCATCGGCCAGGATGGCCAGGATCTCCTGCTGGATGTTGGAATCCTGGAGGCTCGCCGGATCCAGGTCGCAGGCGTCGGCCCAGACCGCCTGGAAGGCGTCCACCGTCGCCGGCGACCGTTCCATCCGGCCCATGGCAGCGAACTCCTGGTCCCGGACCAGCTCGCCGTAGGCGAGGATGGCCTTGCGCAGCCGCTGGACCTTGGGACCCTGGGCATGGGGATGGAACCGCACGATCCGGGCGACGCCCAGCATGGCCGCGGCCTCCTGCTCCGCAACCTGCTTGGCCTGCTTGTAGTTGTCCCAGACCCCGACGGCCATCGAAGCCAGCAGGACGGCGTAGACCATGGCGATCATCTGGTAGAGGACGCCGGCGTTGTCATGGTACCCGGCCAGGTGCCGGTGGGGCATGAAGGCCCGCTGGAGGGCGATGCCCAGGAAGGCCAGGGCGAGCAGGACGGCCAGGATGGCGAGGAGGGCGAGGATGGGCGGCCAGTGGCACATTCTCGCGGCGAGGGGCATGGCGATCGATCCTGAAAAGAAAAATAAATAAATTCTAAATAAGTTTGGGTAAATTCCACGGATGTTCAATGAAAAATTCTTAAATAACAAGAATTATATTGATATATAAAAGCATCCATCCCTTCCGTGGAGGCTGCTTGACACTAATTAATAATATTTTATGTTTGATTTGCCCTTCAACCCATCTCCAGGGGAGCCCTCATGGTCATCGCGTGTGCAAAACCCAACCTCCTCCTTGTCCTCGGGCTCCTCGTGGGGGGCTCCCTGGCCGCCCAGGACGATGCCAAGTGGTGCCGGATCGTCAACAAATCCGACAACGACTACACCTGGGTCATCACCGACCGGGTGCCGGTCGGCAAGTTCTATTTCCGGGAGCTGGGCAAGACCGACGTCAAGAAGATCACCAGCTCGTCCGAGGCCGTGACGCTGAAGAGCGGCACCACCTACGAGTTCCAGACGGAGACCTCGCTCAAGTCGCTGAACATCAACGCCCGGATCGGGATCGCCAAGGTCTACACCGATCTGACGTTCACCAAATCCCCGACCAACAACGGGATCGGCCTCAAGGTGGACACCATGGACCCCTCCACCTGCCCCCTGACCATCGATGTGAACAACTACCTGGTGGGCGGCAAGACCTTCATGACCCTCGAATAGGGGGCGCCCCCCTATCGAAGGATCCGCCGTGCCCGCCACCGCCCCGACCCGATTCTGGACCCGGGCCCTGCTCGGGCTGCTGATCGGCGCGAGCCTTCCGGCCAAGGCCGATCCCGGCGGCGCCGCCCCGGTCCCCCGAAGGCCGGTGGCGGTGGCCATGTTCCTCTGGCGCGGCCCCACCGAATCGGAACGCGCCTTCATGGCCGCGCTCGAGGCGGCGCCCGGCCTGGCGCCGAACTTCACCGTCCTGGACGCCCAGGCCGACCCGGCCCGGCTGGCCGGACAGATCCGGGCAGCGCGGAGCGGCCACTTCGATCTCTGCTACGCCTTCGGCACCACCGTCGCCGCCGCGCTGAAGGCGGCCTTCCGCGACACCCCGATCGTCTTCGACATCGTCTCCCGGCCGGTGGAGAGCGGCATCATCGCCGATTGGGGGCACTCGGGCAACAACCTGACCGGGATCTCCAACGTGGTGCCCATGGCCAGCGCCTTCCAGACCCTGCGGCTGATGGTGCACTTCCGCAAGCTGGCCTTCCTCTACAATCCCCAGGAGGCCAACTCGAGGATCCAGCTGGCGGAAGTGGTGGCCCAGCAGGAGCGGTTCGGCTTCCGGGTCCGGCCGGTGCCCCTGGGCGGGGCCGGGACCCTGGCCGCCGACCTGAAGGGGCTCATGACCAGCGGCGTGGACGCCGTCCTGCTGCCCTCGGATTCGGCCGTGCTGCTCCACGCCGGGACCATCCTGGCGTTCCTCAATTCCTTCGGCATCCCCACCATCGCCACCATCCCGGATCTGGTGGAGACGGACGGCGCATTCATCTCCCTGGGCCCCGACTACGCGGAACTGGGCCGGCTGGCGGCGCAGAACGCCCTGGCGGTGCTGTCCGGGCGGGCTCCCGGCGACGTGCCCTCGCGCACCGGCACCGCGCTGAAGCTGGTGGTGAACATGAAGACCGCCAAGCGGCTGGGGGTGAGCCTGCCCATCCAGCTGCTGAAGATCTCGGAGCTCGTCCAATGACCACCCCGCCCCCGGAGCGGACATGAGCCTGTCCACCGAAACCATCCTGGTGCTGCGGGTCCTGCTGCCCTCCTACTGCATCGCCCTGCTGGGCTACGGGCTGGGCCGCTGGGACCAGTCGCTGCACCGCAAGACCATCTCCGATCTCATCTACTACGTCTTCTCGCCCTGCCTGATCGTCTCATCGCTCTACAAGCGGGTCTTCAACCCCCGGGAGTTCCTGGTGATCGGCGCGGCCACGGTGGCCCTGATCGCCCTCATGTTCCCCCTGGCCTGGCTGTTCAAGTGGCGCCAGAACCTCTCCGGGCGGGGTTTCTACCTGCCGGTGGTGTTCATGAGCACCGGCACCATCTCGCTGCCCATCGCCCTGCTCCTCTACGGCAACGAGGGCCTGGCCAAGGCCGTGATCTTCCATACCGTGAACATCCTCCTGCTGTATTCCCTGGGCCCCTGGCTGGTGAGCGGCAGGGCCGGCTTCGGCCCGTTCCTCCGGATTCCGGCGGTCTACGCCGCGGCCCTGGGCATCCTGGTCTCGGTCACCCCGACCCTGGCCCCGCCGCCGGTCCAGGAGCTTTTCTGGCTCGCCCTGCGCGGCATCGACCTGGTGGCCTATGGCGCCATCCCGCTAATGATCCTGACCTTCGGCTACGCACTCACCGGGGCGGAGCGGGGCGCGGCCCGCGAGGCCCTGCCCGGGGCCCTCCTGCGCATCGTCGGCGGCCCGCTCATGGCCGCCGCCCTGGTGTGGGGGCTGCGCGCCGGCGGCCTGCTGCCCATGGAGAAGGGATACGATCTCCTGCGCTTCCTGGATTACCGGACCACCGAGGCGGTGATCATCCTGAACGCCGCCATGCCCGGGCCGATCATGTCCTACATGCTGGCGCTCAAGTTCGACGCGGACCCGGGCCGGGCCGCCAGCATCCTGGCGCTGGGGACGGTGGGCGGGCTGGTCACGGTGCCGGTCGTGCTGCACCTGATCAACCTGTTCGTCTTCTAGGCCGTCAGCCCGCGCCGGCCAGCAGCCGCCGGGCGGCCTCAAGGGCGCCGGGGCTGCCGGACAGGGCCAGCACGTCGCCGGACTGGAGCTTCTGCTGGGGCGGGGGCTGGCGCCACTGGCCGCGGCGCTGCAGGGAGACCACCGCGGTGTCCGGGGTCTCCGCCAGGGCCAGGGCCAGGTCCGCCAGGGGCCGCCCGGCGAAGGGGCATTCCGGCCCGATGCTCAGGGCGGCCAGGCCCGGGAATGACTCCGGCGCCGGGGCCGGTCCGGACAGCCAGGAACCTCCCAGCCCCGCGGTCCAGCCGCGGACGGCCCCGAGCCGCGCGTGGACCCAGGCCGGCAGCCGCCGGTCCAGGCCCTTGGCGAACGCCTCCCCGCGCCGGAAGAACCAGGGCCCAAGGAGCACCGTCACCAGGGCCACGCCCACCACCGCGGGCATGGCATGGGGCAGCGCGGCTCCGCCGACCCCCACCAGGACGAAGGAAAGCTCTCCGGGCTGGGCCAGGGTCAGCCCCACCCGCAGCCCGGTGTGCACCGGCAGTCCGGCCAGGGCCGCGCCCAGGGCCCCGGCCAGGGTGGCGGCCGCCAGCAGGACCGCGGACAGGAGCAGGATGGCCGGGGCCTCCCGGCCCAGCGCCCGCGGCTCCACGATCATCCCCACCGCCACGAAGAAGACCGCCCCGAACAGGTCGCGCAGGGGCCACACGAGCCGTTCGATCGGCCCCGCCCGGCGGCTGGCCGAGGCCAGCATCCCGGCCGCGAAGGCGCCCAGGGCCGGCGAGCACCCGGCCCTGGCCGCCAGCACCGCGCTGGCGAAGCAGGCCCCCACCGAGGCCACCAGCAGGGTCTCGTCGCGGCCGTGGTCGGCGGCCCAGCGCAGCGCCCGCGGCAGGACCAGGGTCCCCACCGCCAGCAGGCCGGCCAGGAACAGGCTGGCCCGGACCAGCGCCCAACCCACGCCGCGGGCGGCGGCGGACGAGGTGTCCAGCCCGGCCAGCACCAGGATCGCGAACAGGTCCTGGACCACCAGGACCGAGAACACCAGGTCGCGCAGGTGCCCCCTGGCGCCGTGCTCCTGGAAGAGCTTGGCGATGAGCATGGTGCTCGACACCGCCAGGGCGGCTCCGGCCAGCGCGCTCTCCCGGAGGTCCCAGCCCAGGGCGCCGCCCGCCAGGAACCCCGCCCAGCAGGTCAGCCCGACCTGGACCACGCCGAGGATCACCGCCGGGATGCCCTCCCGCGCCAGCTTGCGGTACTCGAATTCCAGCCCCACGGAGAACATCAGCAGGATCACCCCCAGCTCCGCCAGGGTCTGGATGTTCCCAAGCCCGGCCACCAGCGGGACCGGCAGGTGGGGCCCGACGATGAGCCCGGCCACCAGATACCCCAGCACCGCCGGCAGCCGCAGCTTCCGGCAGACCAGGGTGGTGGCGGCGGCCACGGCCAGGACGGTGGCAAGATCAACGATCAGCGGCGGAAGATGCGGCTCCATGGGTCAGGAATGCCGCCGCCATCGCCGGGGTTCCTGGCGGTCCGCCCCATCAGGCCTTGTGGTCCCGGATGCTGAAGTTGGCCGTGCACAGGGCCATGATGGCTTCCCCGCAGAGCAGCCGGCACTCCAGGGTCCCGGTGCGGGCCGAGGCGCGGATGACCAGGGCCTCGATCCGCACCGGCCCGTGCACCGGCTCCAGGTAGCGGATGTGCAGGTCCGAGGTGGCGAAGGGCATCTTGCCGTCGAACAGGGTGGAGAGGGCCACGGCGCAGGCCATGTCGGCCAGGGTGGCCAGCACGCCGCCGTTCATCACCCCGGTGGAGCCGTTGGTGGTGCGTTCCGTGGGGGGCATGGCCAGGGTGGCCCGGCCGGGGGCGACCGCCTCGATGGTCAGGCCCCAGCCCTGGATCAGGGGGAAGCCCACGAACCGGGCCCGGATCCGGTCGAGGAGGTCGGGGGCGAGCTCGGGGGCCACGCGCGTCTTGAGCATGGCCGATTCTATCAGCTCCAGCCCTTCTCCAGGAACGCCCGGAGCCGGTCGTCGGAGCCGCGCAGGGCCAGGGCCCGGGCCACGAACCGGCCGACGGGGTCGGCCTCGAGGTTCACCTCCGCGCCGGGGGCCATGCCCTCCAGCCGGGTCCGGCGCACGGTCTCGGGGATGAGCGCCACGGTGAACCAGTCGGCGCCGCAGCCCACTACCGTGAGGGAGATGCCGTCCACCGCGATCGAGCCCTTGGCGGCGGTCATGGGGGCCAGCTCCGGGTCCATGGAGAAGCGCCAGATCCCTTCGCCCCGGGGCCGCTCCAGGAGCCGCCCGGCGCCGTCCACGTGGCCCGAGACCAGGTGCCCGTCCAGGGGCTCGCCCACCCGGAGCGCGGGCTCCAGGTGGAGCATGGCGCCGGCTTCCAGGCGGCCCAGGGTGGTCCGGGCCAGGGTCTCCTCGGAGAGGTCGGCCTCCCAGGACCGGGGTCCGCGGGCGGCGGCGGTCAGGCAGGCGCCATTGACGCAGATGCTGGCGCCCGGTTCGGCCCGGGCCAGGAGCTCGGGGTCGGCGGCGATGACCAGGCGGGCGCCGCCCGGCCGCGGCCGGCGGTTTTCCAGCGTGCCCAGGTGGCGGATCAGACCGGTGAACATGCGAAGCCCCCCGGAACCATTGTCACCGCGTATGCAGGAAGACCAGGAGGAAAAACACCAGCGAGACCGCAGGGAGGGCCAGGCCGACGGCCATGCTGGCCTGGATGGATGGCGGCAGCGGGCCCGTGGTTTCGCGCCGGTAGCGCAGCACCCGCTTGACCAGGATCGGGCACAGGATGAAGGCGTTCAGGATCATCGGCACCAGCAGGAACCAGGAGACCTCCAGCCAGGAGGAGAGCCGGCAGCTCTGGGCCAGGGCGGTGCCCAGCAGGCGGAACCCGGTCAGCGGTTCGGCCGCCTTCAGGGCGGCGATGAACAGGTCCAGGCCGCGCATGAACACCAGGAGCAGGGTGCCCAGCACGGTCAGGACCGCCCCGGTGTTGGCGGCGTAATGGTCGTGGGGGATCCGGTTTTCCTCGGTCCTGCCGGTCAGCCGGCTGTGCTTGATGCCGTACGTGGCGTAGATCGCGAAGCCCATGTTCAGCCAGGCGGCGAACCGCAGCCAGGAGGTGGGCGGCAGGTAGTAGACCAGGTACAGGCAGGAGAGGATGCCCAGCACCGGGAACAGCAGGTTGCGGATGGCCACGAACAGGGTGAAGGTCCCGACCAGGACGGCGATCTTGACCGGCAGGGTCCAGGGCAGCAGGACCACCACAACCGCCGCCAGGGCGAACAGGCCCATGGCCCAGACCCAGCCCCCGGGCGCCTTGAAGGGCCGCTTCAGGTCCGGCTGCTTGTAGCGCAGGATGACGATGCCCGCGCACACCAGGATGAACGCGAACAGGGTGCCGATGTTGGTGAGGTCGACCATCTCGTCGATGCTGGCGAAGGCCGCGAAGCCCGCCACGAACACTCCGGTGAGGATGGTGGCCACCCAGGGGGTGCGGTACTTCTTGTGGATCTTGTGGAACATGGGCGGCAGCAGGCCGTCCCGGGACATGGAGAAGAGGATCCGCGGCTGGCCCAGCTGGAACACCAGCAGCACGGCGATGTGGGCCACAACCGAGCCGAACGCGACGATGCCCACGGCCCAGCCCAGGTTGGCCTTCACGTGGTCCAGGGCCATGGTCAGCGGCTCGGCCTGTTCCGTGGCCAGGGCCAGGCGCAGGTCGTGGTAGGAGATGAGACCGGTGAACACCGCCGCCACCACGATGTAGATGATGGTGCAGATCACCAGGGAGCCGATGATGCCGATCGGCAGGTTGCGCTGGGGGTCGCGGGTCTCCTCGGCCACGGTGGAGACCGCGTCGAAGCCGATGTAGGCGAAGAACACGATGGCGGCCGCGGCGCTGATGCCGGCGAAGCCGTTGGGGGCGAACGGGTGGTAGTTGGCGGGCTGGATCCACTTGACCCCCACCACGACGAAGAATGCCAGCACCAGCAGCTTGATCCCGACCATGACCGCGTTGAACCGCGAGCTCTCGCGGATGCCCCAGATCAGCACCACGGTGATGGCGGTGACGATGCCCACCGCCAGCAGGTTGATGACGATGGGGACGCCGAAGAGGTGGGGGGCGTCCCGGAACACGGTCTGCACGCCGTGGGCATCCAGGATGTGGGCGGCGGTGCGGTAGTCCATGGACACCCAGTCCGGCACGCTGATGCCGAAGCCGCGCAGGAAGGTCTTGAAGTAGTTGGCCCAGGAGATGGCCACGGCGATGTTGCCGACGGCGTACTCGATGATGAGGTCCCAGCCGATGATCCAGGCGATCAGTTCGCCCAGGGTGGCGTAGGAATAGGTGTAGGCCGAGCCCGAGATCGGCACGATCGAGGCGAACTCCGCATAGCACAGGGCCGAGAATCCGCAGGTGACCGCGGTGATCACGAACGAGAACATCAGGGCCGGCCCGGCCCCGGGCCGGAAGGCGTCGCCCGCGGCGGCCGTGCCGATGGTGGCGAAGATGCCGGCCCCGATGATGCCGCCGATGCCGAACAGGATCAGCTGGACCGGACCCAGGGACCGGCGCATCTGGTATTCGGGCTTTTCCGAATCCGCGAAGATGCCGGCCAGGGTCTTGATGGTGAAGAGGCTCTTCCAGTTCAAAGTCGGCGTTGGGGTCGGCTCGGCCATTTAGCGGGTTCCTATGCTGGGGTTTGTTAAGATCATCCTAGTGGCAAACCGCGCGGAACGGGGGAATCGGCAGCATGGACCTTTGGCGGGACAAGCGGCTTCGGCTCTCGATCACCCGGATCGGCGGCGAGTACCTCCTGGCCATGCTGCTCATGGGCGCCTTCGCTGTCAACACGGGCAACAACCTTCTTTATCTGGTGTTCTCGCTGATGCTCGGCCTGTTTCTCGCTTCCGGCTGGGTGAGCCGGAGGGCCATCCAGGGCCTCGGCCGGGTGCGGATCGAGGAGGGCAATCTGTTCGCCCGGGTGCGCGGCGCGCTGCGGGTCCGGTTCCACGACGCCGCCCCGGACCGGGTGCGGGCGCTGGAGGTCCACCTGGGCGTGTCCGGGGCGCGGGTGGAGCCGGGCTTCTACCCGGGCGGCGAGGCCGGCGCCGGCGGCCTGGTGGTGCTGCACCTGCAGCCGGCGGCCCGGGGCTGGACCGGGATCGGGCCGCTGGAATTCCGCACCGCCTTCCCCTTCGGATTCCTGGAGAAGGCCTGGAGCTACAGCCTGGACCAGCGGATCCTGATCCTGCCCCATCCCCGCTCCCTGCCGCCGCGCCCGGAACCGGAGGGCGAACGGGTCCGGCCCCGGCCCCGGGCCGGCTCCGCCAGCCCGGACGGGGCCCGGCCCTTCCGGGAGCGGGACCCGATCAGCCGGGTCCACTGGAAGCGCACCGCCCAGCGGGGGACGCCCTGGGTCCGGACCTTCGAGGACGAGGAGTCCTCGGGCCTGCGCCTGCGCCTCGACCTGCGCGAATGGACCGCGGGCGAGGCCTTCGAGCGGGAGCTGGAGATCCTTTCGGGCAGCGTCCTCCAGGCCCGGCTGCAGAAGCGCCGGGTCCTGCTGGCCCTGCAGGGCGTCGACGGCAGCCGCGAGCTGGAGGGCTACACCCTGTGCTGGCGGGCCTTGGCCCAGGCCGAGGCCGGCGCCGGTGTGGCGGCGATCGTCTGACGCCTCCGGGAAACCCCGCGGGAACATTGTGCATCGGCCCGGAATTTAACTAAGATGGGACCAGTACCCCTTGAGGTGTCCATGTTCTTCAACGATCCCCAGTCCCGGTCCTGGGATGCCCTGGTGGAGGCGGCCTGGCAGGCCTGGGGCAACGCCCATGCCCCGTACTCCGGATTCCGGGTGGGCGCGGCCCTGCTGCGGGCCGGCGGCGGGATCGTGGCCGGCTGCAACGTCGAGAACGCCGCCTACCCGACCTCCCTCTGCGCGGAGCGGACCGCCATCTGCGCCGCGGTGAGCCAGGGGCTCAAGCCCGGGGGCCTCGCCGCCCTGGTGGTGGTCACCGAGGCCCAGGCGCTGGCGCCGCCCTGCGGGGCCTGCCGGCAGGTGCTGGCGGAATTCGCCGACGACCTGCCGATCCTCCTGGTCAACCGCCACCACCGGACCCTGCACGGCCTGGCCGACCTGCTGCCGCATGCCTTCACCAGCCGCAACCTCAATGCTTGACCCTTCCCTGTCCCCCCGGGCTTCCTGAGGCAATCCATGGCCATTGACCGCGCCAAGATCAACAAGCAGGCCGAAACCTACGTGGCCCAGGGCCGGCTGGATCGGGCCATCGACGAGTTCCTCAAGCTGATCGAGGACAAGCCGGACGACTTCAACCTGCTCAACCGGGTCGGCGACGCCTACCTGCAGGCCGGCAAGGTCCCCGAGGCCGTGGACATGTTCAAGAAGGCCGGTTCCGGCTTCGAGCGCGGCGGGTTCAACGCCAAGGCCAGCGCCGTGTTCAAGAAGGCCCACCGGACCGTGCCCGAGGACCTGGACATCTGCGAACGCCTGGCCGAGCTCTACCGCCAGACCAACATGGTGAAGGACGCCATCCAGATCCATATCGAGGTGGCCGAGGTGTTCACCAAGAAGGGCCTGCTCAAGCGGGCCCTGGAGGAGTTCGCCAAGGTCGTCGACCTGGATTCCAAGAACCTGAAGAACAAGGTCAAGCTGGCCGACCTCTACAACAAGGAGGGCATGAAGGACAAGGCCGCGGGCATCTACCTGGACGTGGCCGAAGCCCTGGCCATGGAGCAGATGCATGCCGAGGCCGGGCAGATCCTGGAGCGCGCCCGGGCCATGGTCTCCACGCCCCAGGTGTTTCTCACCCAGTCCCGGCTCGCGGTGATCCAGAAGGACCTGCCGGCGGCCACCCAGCACCTCCGGGAGGGCCTGGTGGCGAACCCGAGGAGCCCGGAGCTGCTGGACGCCCTGGCCGAGGTCGAGCTGCAGGCCAAGGCCCCGGACCGGGCCCTCGAGGCCCTGGGCGAAGTGCCCCAGCTGCCCGAGAAATCCCTGGGCCTGGCCGAGCGGGCCATGCGCGAACTGGTCAAGGCCGGCCGGGCCGACGACGCCCTCCGGCTGTTCAAGCCGATCGGCCGGGAATTCGGCCGGCGCGGCCTGGGCGACTCCGCCGCCCGCACCCTCAAGGCGGGGCTGCACGGGTCCTTCAACGCCGAGGCCTGGATCCAGATGGCCGACATCGCCCACCAGTCCGGCAACCGCGGGGAGCAGGTGGACCACCTGAAGCGGGCCTACGGCTACGCCCTCGCCCAGGAGGACGAGGCCACCGCCGGCCCTTTGCGCGCGCAGCTTCATGGCATGGGCGTCCAGGACCTGGAGGAGCTGCCGCCGGGCATGGGCGAGCGCCCGGGCACGTCCACCTTCAATTCGGGCGCCTACGAGGTCCCGGAGACGTCCGCCCCGGAACTGGCCCGGCAGCAGCAGGTCCTGCATCTGGAGCGGGACGCCGAGGCCGCCCTGCGCAGCCGCTTCATGGACCGCGCCCTGGAGGCCTATGCCCGGATCCTGGAGCTGGACCCGGTGAACTTCAAGGCCATCGAGCGGATCGCCGAGATCCACCGGGGCACCGGGGTCCTCAGCAAGGTCCAGATGCACTACGTCCGCCACGCCGAGAAGCTGGCCGAGCTGGGCCACAAGCAGATGGCGGTGGACCTCCTGGACCACGCCGAGGCGATCTTCCCGGGCTCCACCCGCCTCTACCGGCGGCAGCTGGGCCTCCTGGACGTGCCGAGCCGCCCGGCGCCGGTCGAATCCATCGCCCTGCCGCCGCCGCCCGAGGCCCTGGAACTGCCGGTGATCCCCCTGGACCTGGAGCCGGCCCAGCGGACCTGGATCCCCGCCCCCCCGGAACCCGCGCCCACGGCGCCGGACCCGTTCACCCAGGGCTTCGACATCCCCTCCTGGGACGCGCTGGGCGACCTGCCGGCCCCGGATGCCCCGGTCGTGCCCGACGACCACTGGTCCGAGATCACCGCCACCGGCCTGGAACAGGCCCCGCCGCTGGAACTGGAGCCCCTGCCGTTCCCGGTCGGCGGCCCCGTGGAGATCTCCGAGGAGCTGCAGGCGGCCCTCTCGGACATCGACTTCCAGCTGGATTACGGCAGCCCCGAGGAAGCCAAGATCGAGATCGAGAACGCCCTCCAGGACCACCCGCGCCACCCCGAACTGCTCCGGCGGCTGGACCAGGCCGAGGCCTCGCTCCAGCGGCTGGGCATGGACATCGCCCCCAAGGATCTCTCGGAGGCCGATTTCGCCCATTCCTTCTTCGACCTCTCCGACGTGCTCGGCGACGCCCTCCTGGAATCCGGGGAAGGCGAGGAGATGCACGACGCCACCAACGTGGTCGAGAAGATCCAGAGCGTCGACGAACTGTTCAACGCCTTCCGGGAAGGGGTGGAGCAGCAGGTCAAGGGCGACGACTACGACACCCACTACAACCTGGGCATCGCCTACAAGGAGATGCTCCTGCTGGAGCCGGCCATCGAGGAGTTCAAGAAGGCCATGCGCGACCCCGAGCGCACCCTGGAATGCTGCTCGATGCTGTCCATCTGCGAGCAGGCCCAGAACCGCCCCGACGCGGCCATGGACTGGCTGCGGCAGGGGATCGACGCCCCCGGCTTCCCGCCCGAGGATTCCATGGGCCTCCACTACGACCTGGGCATCCTGCTCCTGGAGCAGGGCCGCCGGGACGAGGCCAAGGAGGAATTCGGGGCCGTCTACGCCCTCGACCCCGACTACCGGGACGTCGCCCGGATGCTGCAGTAGAAAAAGGACCCGGAATCGCGCCTGAGACTCTATCTTTGAAGGGTCCAGAGGTCCCCATGGCGGATGCCGGAAGTTTTCTGCCCTCCCATTTGGCCCGATACGTGGTGTCGCAGGAGTACGAAGCCTATACGCCGAGGGACCAAGCGGTCTGGCGCCATATCCTGACCCGCCTCACCGCCCACCTTCAGGACCGGGCCCACCCCAGCTACCTCGAGGGGCTGAAGGCGGCCGGGATCGGCGTCGAGGGGATCCCGCGCCTGGAGGAGATGGACGCCCGGCTGGCCAGGCTGGGCTGGCGGGCCGTGGGCGTTCGCGGCTTCATCCCCCCGGCCGTGTTCACCGAGCTGCAGGCCCGGGGCGTGCTGGCCATCGCCGCCGATATCCGGACCCACGAGCACATCGACTACACCCCGGCCCCGGACATCGTCCATGAGAGCGCCGGCCACGCCCCCATCCTCGCCGACCCGGTCTACTCCGCCTACGTCAAGCGCTGCGGGGTGGTCGGGTTCAAGGCCATCGCCTCCCGGGAGGACCAGGCGGTCTACGATGCGGTTCGCAACCTCAGCGTGGTCAAGGAGGATCCGGCCTCCACCGAGGACGACCAGCGCCAGGCCCAGGCCCGGCTGTCCGCGGCCCAGGCGGCCCGGACCTACGTGAGCGAAAGCACCCGGGCCAGCCGCCTCTACTGGTGGACCGCCGAGTACGGCCTGGTGGGCGACCTGGACCGGCCCCGGATCTACGGGGCGGGCCTGCTCAGCTCCCTGGGCGAGGCCGCCCACTGCCTGACCTCCGCCGTGGCCAAGCTGCCCCTGTCGGTGGCCTGCGCGGACCAGGATTTCGATATCACCGCCATGCAGCCGCAGCTCTTTGTGGCCAGGGACTTCCAGCACCTGTTCGAGGTGCTGGAGGCCTTCGAGGCGACCCTGTCCTGGCGCCGCGGCGGCCGCCACGGCCTGGAGGAGGCCCTCCGGGCCGGCACCGTCAACCATCTGGTCCTGGCCTCGGGCCTGGAGGTGACCGGCCGGGTGGTGGCGCTCGACGGGGACCTGGCCCAGCTGGAAGGTCCGGTGCTGGTTTCCCGGGACGGGCGCGCCCTGGGGCCGCCCTGGCCGGGTCCGGCCCTGGTGGCCCTGGGCCCAGGGTCCCTGCCGGAGACGGGTCCGTTCCGCCTGGATCTGGCGCAGGGGCTGCGGCTGGCGGGGATCCGCCAGGGCGGTGGGGAAACCGCCTCGCTCGCCGCCGGCCTGGCCGGCATGCCCCTCAAGGTGCCGGACCGGGCCCTCCTGTTCCTGACCGAGCGCCTGCCCAGCGTCGCCGGCGGCCCGGCCGACCCCGAAGCCTGGGACCGGCACGTCGGCGGCGGTCCCGGCGCCGAGGGCGACGGGGAGAGACTGGCCCGGCAGCGCAAGGCCAATGCCCTGCAGGCTCCCCTGGCCGCCCTCTACCGGGAGGTCCGGGAGCTGCGTGCCTCCGGCGCCCCTCCCGCCCGCCTCCATGCCCTTCTCGCCGCCGCCCGGGCCTTCCCCGAGGATTGGCTCCTGGCCCGGGAGGTGGAGGAACTTCTCGCCCCCCCCGCCTCATCCCTGGCAGGTGCGGCAGCCTCCGCCCCCAGCCTCCCCCCGGAGCGACCATGACCTGGACCGAACAGGACAACACCCTGCAGCGGGAGATCCATACCCCGGATTTCCTCACCTCCTACAACATCGTCAGCCGGATCGTGGCCCCGGCCGAGGGCATGAACCACCACCCCGACATCAGCTTCGGCTGGGGCTACGTGCGGATCACCCTCACCACCCACGACAAGGGCAAGGTCACGGAGAAGGACCACACCCTGGCCGCCCGGATCGACGAGGCGATCAAGCCGTTCGGCGTCTGAACGGGATGGATTAATGAACTAATGGGAGCATCCGGCTGCCGCTGGAGCCCCAGGGCTGCAGCGCCTGGGCGGCCGGCTGGATGGGTTTGCCTGGGCGCTGGAGCAGGGTCAATTCGAGGGCCATGCCGTCGCCCGCGGTCAGCCAGGCACCCTTCCGGTCCCAGGCCAGGGTGCCCGGGGCGGCGGGGTCCGGGCGCAGGCCGCCCACGCCGCACACCTTCAGGACGGTATCCGCGAAGGACAGCTCGGTCCCCGGCCAGGGCTGCAGCGCCCGGACCTGGCGGTGCAGTTCCAGGGCCGGCCGGGCCGGATCGAGGGCGGCCATGCCCTTGTGCAGCTTGCTGGCCACGGTGGCCAGGGCGGCGTCCTGGGGGACCGGGCCGGCGGTGCCGGCCTCCAGGGCCGGCAGGTTGGCCAGCAGCAGTTCCGCCGCGTCCTGGGCCAGGAGGTCGAGCAGGGTCTCGGCGGTGTCGGCCAGGGTGATGGGCCGGGTCCGCTGGTCCAGGACCGGGCCTTCGTCCAGGCCGGGGGTGATGGCCATGAGGCCCACCCCGGTGCGTTCGTCCCCGGCCAGCAGGGCATGGTTCACCGGCGCGGCGCCGCGCCACCGGGGCAGGAGGGAGAAGTGCAGGTTCCAGACGCCCCGGGGGCAGCTGTCGAGCATCCAGCGGGGCAGGATATGGCCGTAGGCGACCACGATGGCCAGGTCGATGCCCAGGCCCTCCCAGAGGTCCCGGGTCTCCGGGGCCTTCCAGCGCTCCGGCTGGAACACCGGCAGCCCGAGTTCCTGGGCAGCCTGCTTGACCGGCGGCGGTTCCAGGTGGCGGCCGCGGCCCTGGGGCCGGTCGGGATTGCAGAACACGGCGGCCACCGGCCGCTGCCCCGCCAGGGCCCGGAGCACCGGCACGGCCGCCCGCGGGGTGCCAAGGAAGCCGATCCTGCTCATTCAGACTTCAATTTGTTGTATTTGCGTTGGATGATCTGGCGCTTGACCGGGCCGAAGTATTCCACGAACAGCCGGCCCCGGAGGTGGTCGATCTCGTGGCAGAAGGCCCGGGCCAGCAGGTCCTCCCCCTCCAGCTCCACCCAGTCCCCCTCCCGGGTCCGGCTCTTCACCCAGACCTGGCGGGGCCGCTCGAGCACCTCGTGGATGCCGGGGATGGACAGGCAGCCCTCGGGGCCCACCTGGCTGCCCTCGGTGCGGACGATCTCGGGGTTGATCAGGACCATCCGGCAGGCCGGGTCGAGGCCGGTGGAGGTATCGATCACGGCGATGTTGAGATTCACCCCGATCTGCGGGGCGGCGAGGCCCAGCCCCTCCTCGGCGTAGGTGGTGTCGAACATGTCCGCGACCAGCTGGTCCAGTTCGGGCGTCCAGTCGCCCACATCGCTTGAATTCTGCTTCAGCCTGGGGTCGCCCCAGGTGAGCACAGGTCGTACGGCCATGAAACCCCCGGCCAATCAGTTTAGGACAAAGCGCGTTCCTTTGATAACCTAGAAGATCCTGGCCAATGGCCTGCCCGTGGAGAACCCATGCTTCGCAATTTCCGCCAAGTGTTCAAAGGCAACCAGACGCCCATGGCCGTGGTCATGATGGTGGTGACGCTGGGCATGGTCGCCTACCTCGCGCCCAGCGGGGGCAATGTGGCGGCTCCCGACAACGTGATGGCGCGCGTCTACGGCCGGGACGTGCTCAAGCGCGACATGGACGTGATGATCAGCAACTACATGAAGCGCATGGGCAAGCAGGCGAACATCGAGTCCCTGCTGCCGATGCTCCAGGAGCAGTCCCTGGAGAGCCTGATCGGCAACAAGCTCAAGGAGGAACTGGCCGAGCGCCACGGGATCGTGGTCACCGACGCGGAAGTGCGGGCGGCCCTGGAGGCCCGGCTCAAGAGCATCCCCCTGTTCCTGGGCGAGGACGGCCAGCTCAAGCCCTCTGCGGACATCAATTCCATCCTCCGGGAGAACGGCACCTCGCTCAAGGAGTGGGAGGAGGAGATCACCGGCGACCTGTCCCTGCATAAGCTGGTGGCCCAGGCCGCCGCCCGGGTGCCGGTGGACGCGGCCTGGGTCGACCTCGAGCACCGGGTCCGGGACGAGAAGATCAGCTTCGAGGCGGTCACCGCCGCCCTCGACACCGCCTCGGTCAAGGATCCCGGCGATCCCGCCCTGCAGGGCTTCCTGGCCGAATCCGGCGCGCGCTTCCAGGAGGGCCCCCGGCGGGTCATCGCCTATGTGGCCGTGGACAAGGACGCCCTGGGCCTGGGCCCGGCGGATCCGGCCAAGGTCAAGGCCCTCTACGAATCCAAGAAGGCCCAGTACCAGGAGATGAAGGCCAGCCACATCCTCTTCAAGGCCGACACCGAGAGCAAGATCCAGGAGGCCCTGGCCAAGGCCACCGCCCTGCGGGCCAAGCTCGTCGCCGGCCAGGATTTCGCCAAGACCGCCGAGACGGTCAGCGAGGACCCCTCGGCCAAGGGCCACGGCGGCGACCTGGGCTGGTTCACCCCCAACAAGATGGTCAAGCCCTTCTCCGACGCCGCCGCCGCCCTGAAGGTCGGCGAGATCAGCCAGCCGGTGCGGACCTCCTTCGGCATCCACCTGATCCGGCTGGAAGGCAAGCGCGAGAAGTCCTTCGACGACGTCAAGGACGAGCTGGCCGCCCAGATCACCCGGGAGACCTTCACCGCCAAGGCCAAGGACAAGCTTGAACAGCTGCGCAAGCGCACCGGCGACCGTGGCGACCTGGCCGCCGCCGCCCGCAACCTGGGCCTCAAGTCCCAGGTCAGCAAGCCGCTCTCCGCCGAGGACGGCACCGGCCTGGAGAATCTGGCCGGCACCGCGGGCCTGGTGTCCGAGGCGTTCCGGATGGAGGTCGGCCAGGTCTCCAAGGTCCGCCCCGCCGGAGATTCCTTCGTGGTCTTCCGGGTCCAGGAGGAAAAGGCCGTGGCCGTGCCGCCGCTGGCCGACATTCGGGCCAAGGTGTTGGACGCCTGGAAGCAGGAGGAGGCCCGCAAGGCCCTCCGGGCCAAGGCCGTCCAGGCCGGCTCCGACCTGAAGGCCCTGGGCGCCCCCGAGACCAAGGACGGCGTCACCATCGCCAGCCTCGGCGACCTCGGCCAGCACCCCGCCATCCGCAAGGCCCTCCTGGAGACCCCCGCCGGCAAGACCACCGTCCCCTGCTGGACCCCCGACGGCAAGCTCTGGATGGCCCAGATCAAGGACCGCACCCCCGCCGCCCCCCTGACCTTCGAGACCCGCCGCACCCTGGTGGAGAACCTGCAGGAGCAGACCGCCCAGAAACTGCTGGGCGCCGAACTGGGCGCTCTGAACGCCGCCGGCCGCCTGCGCCCCGGCTTCAGCTCCCTCTACGGCCGCTTCGGCGGGATCTGGAAGAACGAGGAAGCCATGAAGAAGATCATCGGCGACGTGCCGGACGCGGCGCCCGACTTCGAATAGGGCGGGGTTCCCTGGGGCGGCCAAGGAACGGTCTCCCAATTATTTGAAGGGCCTTCCTCGATCGAGGGGGGCCCTTTTGCTTGGCCGTCTGGGTGTGGCTATCCAGCAGGCAAAAGCCCATACTTGGCCGTAGAGGTTGTCATGGACTGGCGTGAGCGTATCGTATCTGATCCTTTGATCCTGGTTGGCAAACCGGTGGTGAAAGGTACGCGCCTTTCCGTAGAGCATATTATTGAGCAACTTGCCAATGGTTGGAGCGAAGCCGATCTTCTGGATTCCTACCCGGGCCTCGTCCGTGAGGATCTTCAGGCCTGCTAGGCGTTCGTGGCCGAAACCCTCCGGGACGTCCGCGTCTACCCCATTCCGGCGTAAGGATGCGGTATCTTGCCGATGAAAACGTGCCTGGCGCCGCTGTGCGTCAGCATTTCTAGACAAGATTGGCCCGGTCATTTTTCCGTCGTAAGCGGCACAGGCATTCGTTCCATCAAAGGGTGATCACGTATACTCAACGGGCTGTTGCTATACATGTTCAATTTAATGTGTATAGTTTTTTGGAATTTTCTATACACGTGGTAAATAGCGTTTGCCCACTCCGTTAAGCTTGGCATTGTTCCCGTCCTGGCGGCATACTCGGTGGACCCATTTCCGGAGCCCCGCATGTCCCTCAAAGGCAAGACCCTCTTCATCACCGGCGCCACCCGCGGCATCGGCCTGGCCATCGCGCTGCGGGCGGCGCGGGACGGGGCCAACGTGGTGGTGTTCGGCAAGACCGCCGAGCCCCATCCCAAGCTCCAGGGCACGGTGTTCACGGCCGCGGCCGAGATCGAGGCGGCCGGCGGCAGGGCCCTGGCGCTGGCGGGGGACGTGCGCTCGGAGGAGTCGGTGCTGGCGGCGGTGGCCCGTACCGCCGAGGAGTTCGGCGGGATCGACATCCTGGTGAACAACGCCAGCGCCATCAGCCTCACCCAGACCAGGGACACCGAAATGCGGCGCTACGACCTCATGCACCAGGTGAACGCCCGCGGCACCTTCCTCTGCTCCAAGGCCTGCCTGCCGCACCTGCGCAAGGCCGCCAATCCGCACATCCTCACCCTCTCCCCGCCCCTGGACCTGCGGGCCAAGTGGTTCGCCCCGCACGTGGCCTACACCATGGCCAAGTTCGGCATGAGCCTCTGCACCCTGGGCATGGCGGCGGAGTTCGCCGGCGAGGGCATCGCCGTCAATTCGCTCTGGCCGCTCACCACCATCGACACCGCCGCCGTGCGCAACCTCCTGGGCGGCGAGGGCCTGGCCAACGCCAGCCGGACCCCGGCGATCGTCGCGGACGCGGCCTGGGCCATCCTCAACCGCCCGGCCCGGGACTGCACCGGCAACTTCTTCATCGACGAGGAGGTGCTCCGGGCCGAGGGCGTCACCGATTTCGGGCCCTACGCGGTCCGGCCCGGCGGCAAGCTGGTGGCGGATTTCTTCCTGCCCGAGGCGGTGCTCGCCGCGACCTCGACCCCCCTCCAGATCCTGCTCTGACGTGGGCCGGGGGCCCCTTCCGGGTTAAGATGTTGGTTTGCCCGGAAGGTCCATGGAAACCCCCCTCCTCAGCGTCATCATCCCCTGCTACAACGAGTGCGCCTCGATCCGGCAGATCGTCCAGGCCCTGCGCGACGGGCCGGTGCGCTCCCTTGAGATCATCGCCGTGGACGACGGTTCCACCGACGGCACAAGGGAGATCCTCCGGGACGAGCTGGCGCCGTCCGGGGTCCGGGTCGCCCTGCATCCCTTCAACCAGGGCAAGGGCGCGGCCCTGCGCACCGGCTTCGCCCTGGCCACCGGGTCGATCGTGGTGGTCCAGGACGCCGACCTCGAGTACGACCCGCGCGACTTCCCCCAGCTGCTCCAGCCCATCCTGGACGGCAAGGCCGACGTGGTCTACGGCTCGCGCTTCATGGGCGGCCAGGCCCACCGGGTGGTCTACTTCTGGCACATGATCGGCAACAGCCTGCTGACCCTGCTCTCGAACATGCTGACCAACATCAACCTCACCGACATGGAGACCTGCTACAAGGCCTTCCGCCGGGAGGTCATCCAGGCCATCCGGATCGAGGAGGACCGGTTCGGCTTCGAGCCCGAGATCACCGCCAAGATCGCCCACCGGGGCTGCCGCATCTACGAAGTGGGCATCAGCTACTCCGGGCGCACCTACGCCGAGGGCAAGAAGATCGGCTGGAAGGACGGCCTGTCGGCCCTGCGCTGCATCCTGAAGTACAACCTGTTCCACCGGGGCTGAGCATGCGCGCCGCCTTCCGAGCCCTCCTGGCCCCGGCGTTCCTCCTCTACGCCATCGGCCTGTTCGCCGCCACGGCCCTGCTCCAGGCCGGCCTGTTCGAGCGGGACGGCTACTTCCACGCCCGCCTGTCCTGGATGATGGGCAGCCGGTTCATCTCCCGGGAGTTCCCCTGGACCCAGCTGAGCACCTGGCAGCACCGCTTCTGTGACAAGGAGTTCCTCTACCACCTGCTGATGTGGCCCTTCGCCCGGATCGGCCGGGAGCCCATCCTGGGCGCCCGGATCTTCGCGGGGATCCTCTCGGTGGCGGTCCTGTTCGCCCTTTACCGGGTGCTCCGGGCCCACAGGGTTCCCTGGCCGGTCTACTTCGCCGCCCTGCCCCTGGCCACGGGCGGGCTGTTCATCGCCCGGCTGGGCATGATCCGCTCGCACGTGCTCAGCATGCTGCTGCTGGTGGTCGGCCTGCACCTGCTGCTCAAGCGGAGCTGGAAGGCCCTGCTGGTCCTGGGCTTCTTCTACGCCTGGAGCTACACCATGCCGTTCGTGCTGGTGATGACCGCCGTGCCCTTCGCCCTGGGCGTCTGGCTGGCCCGGGGCGGCCTTCCCTGGCGGCTGCCGGCCGCGGCGGGCCTGGGCTCCGTGCTGGGCCTGGCGATCCACCCCTACAGCCCGATCACCCTGGAGACCTTCCTCACCTACGTCCAGGTCTTCCGGATCGGCATGCAGGGCGTGGGGAAATCCGGGCTCGAACTGGGCAACGAGATCTACCCGTACCCCCCGCGCGTGTTTCTGGACATCTATCCGCTCCTCGCGATCCTGGCGCCCCTGCTGGTCGTCGCGGTGCTTCTGCTGGCCTGGCGCTGGCGCCGGCTGACCCAGGAGACCGCGGGGCTGGCCGCCGCGGCCCTGTTCTGGTTCGCCATGACCCTGGCCTCGCCGCGGTTCGTGGAATACTCCGTCCTGGTCCTGGCCCTGGCCTGCGGCTTCGCCGTCCGGGACGCCTGGCCGGTCCTGGTCGCGGGCGCCCGCCGCGGCCCGAAGCTGGCCGCCGCCGCCCTGGCCCTGGCCGTCCTCCTGGGCTTCCACCTGCGCTCCCTCGGCCTGCAGTTCAGCCCCTTCGGGCTGCACGGCTTCTATGCCCACTACCAGAGCAAGGCCGCGCCGCCGCGGTTCTTCACGGGCGCCTGCGCCTGGATGGACCGGAACCTGCCGGCCGGGGCGACCGTGGTCAACCTCTACTGGGACGACTTCCCGGAACTGTTCTACGACGGCTGGCGCGAGCACTACCTCTGGGGCCTGGACCCCACCTACTCCCTGCGCCAGGACCCGGACCGCACCCTCTGGCTGGAGCGCCAGCGCCAGCGGAAGCAGCCCCTGGACGGCCGGGCCCTGGCCGCGGCCTTCGGCGCCCGCTACCTGGTCATCCGCACCAGCCGCGCCGCGGCCTTCCCAGCCCTGCGCCAGGCGCCGTTCCGGCTGGCCTACTGGGACAGCCGGGCGGCGGTCTACGCTATCGAATGACCTCGCACCCCAGGTATGGCTGCAGGGCCTTCGGCACCCTCACGCTGCCATCCGGTTGCTGGTAGTTCTCCAGGATCGCCACCCAGGTCCGGCCCACGGCCAGGCCGCTGCCGTTGAGGGTGTGCAGCGGCTGGACCTTGCCCGCGGCCGGGCGGTAGCGGATGTTGGCCCGGCGGGCCTGGAAGTCGCCGAACCAGGAGCAGGAGCTGATCTCCCGGTAGGTGCCCTGGCTGGGCAGCCAGACCTCCAGGTCGAAGGTCTTCCGGCTGGAGAAGCCCATGTCGCCGGTGCACAGGAGCATGCGCCGGTAGGGAAGTTCGAGCGCCTCCAGCACCGCCTCGGCCTGGCGGGTGAGGTGCTCGAGCTCCTCCTGGGCCCGCTCCGGCGTGGTGAAGGCCACCAGCTCCACCTTGTGGAACTGGTGCTGGCGGATGATGCCCTTGGTGTCCTTGCCGTAGCTTCCGGCCTCGCTGCGGAAGCACGGCGAGAAGGCGAAATGGCGCACGGGCAGCTGGGCTTCGGGCAGGATCTCCTCGCGGTAGAGGTTGGTGACCGGCACCTCGGCCGTGGGGATCAGGTAGAGGGTGTCCTCGCCCCGGCTGGTGCGGAACAGGTCCTGCTCGAACTTGGGCAGCTGGCCGGTGCCGAACATGGCCTCGGGCAGCACCAGGTAGGGCGGCGTCACCTCGGTCCAGCCGGCCTCGGTGTGCAGGTCGGCCATGAAGCTGACCAGGGCCCGCTCCAGCTTGGAGCCCAGGCCCTTGAGGACCGAGAACCGGGCGCCGCTGATCTTGACGGCGCGGTCCAGGTCCAGGATGCCGAGCTTCGTGCCCAGGTCCACATGGTCCAGCGGGTCGGGGATCTCGGCCGGGGTGCCCCAGCGCTTGATCTCGACGTTGGCGTGCTCGTCCCGGCCCACCGGCACGGAATCGTGGGGCAGGTTGGGCAGCACCGCCAGGAACGCCTTGAACGCGGTGTCGGCGTCCTTCTCGGCGGCCTCGAGGGCCTTGAGCTGCTCGCCGACTTCCCGCTGGGCGGCGATGAGGGGGCCGGCGTCCTCCTTGGCCCGCTTGAGCCGCGCCACCTCGTCGGAGACCCGGTTGCGCTCCGCCTTGAGCGCCTCGGCCTCCTGGATCACCCTGCGCCGCTCGGATTCCAGCCGGGTGAAGGTGTCCCGGTCGAAGCCGGCGCCGCGGGCGGCCAGGGCCTGGATCACGGCGTCCAGATCGGTTCGGAGCAGGGCTGCGTCTAGCATGGGTTCCTCGATCAATCAGTTTAAACCGGCTCTCCGGCCCAGGACATGGCGAATGCGGCGCGGATGCCATCCCGGTCCATGCCCGCGCCCAGGCCCAGCCCCAGCTTGGCCAGGGCCGCCCAGCGGGTGTGCAGGCCCCCGGAGATGGCGCCCAGGGCCGCGGCCCGCGCGCCCAGCTCGTAGGCCTCCAGGTCCACGCCGCCCGAGAGGCACTGCGAGGTGATGACCACCGGCAGGCCCCGGTCCTGGCAATGGGCGAACAGCGCCTGCAGGTCGCTCCGGCCCATGGGCAGATTTCCGGCCCCGAAGGCCTGGATCAGCACACCCCGGGTATCCGGTGCGGGCAGGGCCCAGGGCATGCCGGGAAAGGGCGTATAGACCGCGATCTCCGGCGCGAAGGCCAGGCCCACGCCGGCCGGCACCCGGCGCGGGAAGGCCCCGGCGTGGGGGTGGATGTGCACGTGCAGGCCCAGCTCGGCCAGGGGCGGCAGGTTGGGCGATTCGAAGGCCTCGAACTTGTGCACGCTGACCTTGTCGGCCGCCACCCCGCGCAGCCAGTGGTCGCCGAAGCAGATCCCGACCTCGGCCACGCCCTTGGCCGCGAGCGTGACCGCATCCACCAGGTTGCCCCGCGCGTCGCTGCGCACGTAGGCCAGGGGCCGTTGCGAACCGGTGAGCACCACCGGCTTGCCCAGGTCGGCCAGGAGGAAGCCCAGGAGCGAGGCGGTGAAGGCCATGGTGTCGGTGCCGTGGATGACCACGAACCCCGAGCTGGCCGGCGCCTCGGCCCGGATCAGGGCGGCCAGGGCCAGGATGTCCCCCGGCTCGTTCACCGAGGAATCCTGGTTGCAGGCCACCCGCAGCTCCAGGCCGGCCACCTTGCGCAGCTCGGGCACCTGCTCGAGGATGCCCGCGAGGCTCGGCCCGGGGCCCAGGGAGGGGGGATCGCCCGAGGGCGACATGCCCAGCGTGCCGCCGGTATGGATGAGGGTGAGGGTCATGGGGCCGTCCTTCTCCCTCCATCATCCGGAATTCCGGCCCCGGACGCAAAGCGGGCCCCGCTCGCGCGGGGCCCGCCCTGGCCTTGCACCGGTTCTAGAAGTGGTACTTGACGCCCACCTGGAGCCAGGAGGGGTTGTAGCTGGTGATGCCCTGGGGATCGGTGCCCAGTTCGATGGCCTGCAGGAGCAGGTCGGCGGAGCAGGCCCTGCTCATGCGGTATTCCACGCCGATCCGGCCGCCGAGCTTGATGCCCTTGACGGTGGAGGACGTGCTGTCGACCTTCATCTGCCATCGGTTGATGGAGATTCCGGTGACCAGGGAGAGCTTGTTCCAGCCGGTGGCGGTGAACAGGTCACCGGCCAGCTGGTAGCCCATCAGGGAAGTCTTGGTCCCGTTGTCGTCCTTGCCGGGCAGGTCGTTGATGCTGAAGGTGGCGCGGAACGGCACCGTGGTGCCGACCAGCTTGCCGTTGAAGCCGATCTCGGGGATGAAGCCGGCGCCGAGGCCCTTGTTGTTGGTCAGCAGGGTCAGGGCGTCCAGGGGCATGACCAGGCCCAGCCCGGCATCCCAGCGCGGACCTTCCTGGGCCGCCAGGGAGGCGCTGAAGGCCAGCGCCAGAACCCCGAGTCCCATAAGAGATTTTCTCATGTTCATGGTGTCTCCCAGGTGATCGAGTTAGAAGCGAAGGCCAATGGTGGTCGAAACGGTGCGCCCGGCGATCCAGTAGTTGGAGACCGTCGGATCGGCGGTCCCGAAGTTGCCGGGGCCCGTGTTCAGGTAGAGGGCGCCCTTCGGGACGCCGGCCTGGGCGGTGTAGATGGAGGTGCTGTAGGAGCCCTGTTCCATCGTGTTGAACAGGTTGTTGACCTTCACGTCGCCGATCAGCTGCAGGCGGCCGAGGCCCAGAGGCACATGGTAGGCCAGCCTGAAATCGCACTGGTAGACGTCGTTGAGGGTGTACTGGCCGCGTCCGCCGTAGTACTGCGTGTAGGTGGCCGGCGGCGCCGCGGCGGTGGGGCCGAGGGAAGTCAGGCCGGTGGGGGCCAGGTTGGCCGCGGACCAGTTGTTGCCGCTGTCGTAGCGCATGAGGAAGGAGTAGGAGATCATGCCCTTGCCCATGGGGACGTTGGCGGTGAAGCTGATCCGGGCGCGGTGGGTCTGGTCGACGAGCAGCGGGCCGTTGGGGGCGATGTCGTTGTTGGTCAGGCCCTGCTGGCCGATGAGCCAGTTCCGGTTGTTGTAGTAGCCGGGGACGCCGTTGTCGCGGAAGGAGCTGGTGGAGTCGCCGCCGTTGTCGTTGCCGGTGAGCCGGCCGTAGGTGTAGTTGCCGGTCATCGTCCAGATCGCCGACAGGCGCTGGCTCCACTCCAGTTCCAGGCCCTGGTACTGCCGCTTGAGGTCATTGGAATTGAACACGTGGATGGAGGGGACCAGCTTGGAGGCCAGGCCGCTGTTCGAGGGATCGGGGACCGTGATCATGTCGGCCGCGTCGTAGTCTGAGCTGAAGCCCCAGTTGTCCTTCCAGGTGCGGTAGACATAGGTCATGCGCACGAACGAACCGCCCGAGTAGTTGCGCCGGTAGCTCATGGTCAGTTCGTCCATCATCGGCGCGCGCAGCTTGCCGTCGACCTTGTAGACCTTGGAGTTGTCCGAGAAGGCGTAGGCCGTGTTGGTGTGGTTGAACCAGCCAGTATAGTTGGTGCCCGTGTAGTTGGCGGGGTCGGTCAGCTGGGCGTAAGTCAAGTACTGCAGGGAGCTTCCGGGCGAGCCCGCGCTGGTCAGGGGGGAGCCGGGGACGCTGGCCAGGGTCTGGCCGGGGATGCCCTGGAAGCCGTAGGAGACGGAAGCGCTGTCGGCCTTCTGGATGAAGGCGTCGGTGAAGCCGGTGGTGAAGTCGCCGCCGAACTCGGCCGCGGTGAAGGTGAACAGGTGCTTGCTGGTGCCGTCCACGTCGTAGCGGAGCTGGAAGCGCGGGGAGAAGTCCTGGTTCTTGGCCAGCTCGGCGCCATTGGTGTCGTTCACCTTGATCTGGTCGAAGCGCAGGCCGACCATCAGGCCCCAGTGGCTGTTGAAGGTGATGTTGTCGTTGGCGTAGAGGGACTGGGTGAGGTTCTTGGTGGTGCCGTCCTTGCCCAGGTACTGGATCATGATGGGCGCCAGGCCGGTGTTGCCCGAGCCGCTCTGCCCGTTCACGCTGGGCCCCTGCCAGGGGATCGACGGGAACAGCCAGGCCGCCTGGCCGCTGAGCGCGGGATTGTAGTAGGCGCCGCCCACCCGGAAGTAGCGGTTGTCGGCACCCTGGCTGCGGGAGGTGTCGCGGTCGCTCATGTAGCTTTCGATGCCCAGGTCGATCTCGTGCTGGGTCGAGCCGGAGCCGCGGAGCAGCTTGAGGTTGATGTTCCAGCTTTCGTTGTTGCGGGCGTCCGGGCGGGGGGTGATGCCCAGGCCGAACGGGTAGCCGATGTTGTACGAGGTGTGGGCCCGGGATACCGGGTTGTCGATCCAGAGGTTGACCGGGTCACTGCTGAACAGAGGGTCGCCCTGGGGGAAGATCGACTCGGACAGGTAGCGGCTGTAGCGGGCCTCGAGGAAGGTGCTGGAATTCAGCACGCCGTTGTAGTTGAGGGCGTAGTTGTGGGCCTTGTCGGTCTGGGTGCCCAGCGCCTGCAGCCGGCGGGCGTTGCCGCTGCCGTCGCCGTAGGGATCCCGGCCGACGATGCTGTCGGAGGAGGTCACGAAGGAGACCGAGACCGTGTGGTCCTGGGTGATCGCGCCCGAGAGCTTGCCCTCGTAGTAGTTGGAGTTGAAGACCTGGGTGTAGGGCTGGATGCCGAGCATGGCGCTGGCGAAGGAGAAGCCGTTGCCGGGGCCGGCGGCCAGCAGGGTGTCGATGCCCAGGGTGGCCCGGCCGGTGCGCTCCGGGCCCACGGCCAGGGGGTTGGTCGCCGGGATCGCGTAGGAGGCGCTGCTGGAGGGCGTCAGGATGGTTCCGAAGGAGAACCAGAGCTTGTCCTTGATGATCGGGCCGGAGAAGGTGACGTCGAAGCGGCGGCTGAGGTTGTCGTTGACCTGGGCCGGCAGGTCCTGGCTGTAGGGGGTCATGGCGACCCACGACGGCCGGCTGACGACGGCGCGGATGCTGCCGGCGAAGTCGTTGCCGCCGGTCTTGGTGACCACGTTGATCTGGCCGGAGATGGCGCGGCCGTTGCGGGCGTTCAGGGGCGAGAGCACCACCTGGACGTCCTCGATGTTGTCCTCGATCACCCAGGTGCCGGTCTGGGCGCCCTGGTAGTCGTCCTTGATGTCGGCGCCGTTGACCCGGAACAGGGTGTTCTGGGTCTGCCCGCCGCGGATGGAGAAGTTGCCGTTGGAGGCGGTGGCCACGCCCGGGGCGAGGTCGGCCGCGCCGGCGAAGCTGCGGTCGTTGCCGGCCAGGGACTCGAGGACTTCGGCGGAGAAGTTGGTGGCGGTGGTGGTCGCGGCCTTGTCCAGTTCGCCGGCCTCGGCGATCACTTCCACGGTCTTCTCGCTGACCACGATGGGTTTGACGATCAGGTCCTGGCGGACGTTGGAGCCCAGGCCCACGCGCACGTCCCGGGCCTCGGAACCGACATAGCCGGCGAGGCTGACCGTGATGCGGTAGGTGCCGATGGGCAGCAGGGGCGCACGGTATTCACCGTTGGCGTCGGTCATGAGCACGCGGGGGCTGAACAGGGCGGGGGAGGCCAGGTTCACCCGGGCATGGGCGACGGGGCGTCCCTTGTTGTCCCGGATGGTGCCGGCCAGGGCCCCGGAGGTCGCCTGGGCGACCAGGGCTGTGCCGGACACCAGCGCCATCGCGACCGTGGAGAACTGGAGGACAGATCTCAGTTTCATACGAAATCTCCAAAGGGTTCAGGCATGGGTTAGAAGCGGAAGGTGTAGCCGATTTCCAGGTGGGCCATGTAGTGGCTGCTGGTGGCGATGGAATCGGAACCGGTGTTGCCCTGGTAGGACCCTTGGACCGTTCCGGCGACATGCACGTAGTTGGCCGAACCATAGCCCAGCAGGACCAGGTTCAGTTCCAGGGCCGACGCCTCGTTGATGGTGTAGCCGAGGCCCACGAAGGGGCTGACCGAGAGCTTGGACTTGTTGACCGAACCGTTGTAGGTGTCCTCATAGTTGTAATTGGTGTCGGCGACGTCGGCGATGTACTCCTGACGGTATTTCAGGGAGCCCAGCTGGAGGCCGGCGCGCAGGGAGAAGTCCGAGGCCGGCAGGGCCTTCTCGTAGCTCGCCCGGAGAGTGAGGCCGGACAGGGCGTTCTTGCGGCTGTCGGCGGAATTGGCCGGATCCAGCGGCGCGGATTCGGCCGCGACAGGGTAGTTGGCGACGTCGCCCAGGTACTGGTTGCCGGGCTTGTAGAGGTAGCCCAGTTCGACGCCGACCCGGCCCCAGGGGTGGTTGTAGTTCACCTCGAAACCGAAACCCAGGGTCCGGCGGTCGAGCTTGTCCGAGGACTGGGTGAGTCCGTAGCCGGCCCGCAGTTTAAGGCCGCCACCGAGGCCGGTTTCCTCGGCCTGGACCAGGGTGGATCCGAGGATCAGGACGGCGACAAATCCGCCAATCTGCTTCAGATGAGATCTCATGCAGCGACTCCTTGTGAAAGGGGTGAAGAAAAAATCGGGGAATGCGCTTTCGGGTGAAACTTTTCCCGCAGTGAAGGCATTTACCAAATGTGGCGGGAAAGGTCGTGTTTGTGAGTTGGGTCCATTAAAGCCCGAATCCGCATCGGTTCAATTGAAAGTTTGATGTATGTTTTATCAATAAATTGTTGTATTAAATTATTTATATACAATTTCGAGTTTCATTTTTTTTACTGCACAAAAATATAATGTCTCGGACTCTGAAACAAACTGTTCATTGAGTTTGGGATGGGGCCTTGGTGTTAAGAATTGTTAAGACACCCGCCGGCCCCTGCTACGGCCGGGCGACCGCGCCCAGGAGGGCCTGGATCACGGCGTCGGTGGTCGCCCCGTCCGCTTCGCTTTCGAAGGTCAGGAGGAGCCGGTGCCGGAGCACATCCGGCGCCAGGGCCACCACGTCCTCCGGCAGGACATGATCCCGGCCGGACAGGTAGGCGAGCGCCTTCGACGCGGCCTGCAGGGCCAGCGAGGCCCGCGGCGAGGCCCCGCAGCGGAGCAGCTCCCGGCCCTTCCAGGCCTTGCCCTGGCCGGGACGGGTGGCCTGGACCAGGCGCACGATGTAGCCGCGGATCGCCTCGTCCAGGCGGACCTTCCGGGCCTGGGCGCCGCTGGCCAGGATCTCCTCGCCGGACATGATGGGGAGGACCGGCTCCTCGTGCCCGTCCGCCCGCCGAAGGACCTCACCCTCCTCCTGTTGGTTGGGGTAGTCGATCCTCAGCTTGAACAGGAACCGGTCCATCTGCGCCTCGGGGAGGGGGAAGGTGCCCTCCTGCTCCAGCGGGTTCTGGGTGGCCAGCACCAGGAAGGGGTCCGGCAGGACGAAACTGTCCTCGCCCAGGGTCACCTGGCGCTCCTCCATGGCCTCCAGGAGGGCCGACTGGACCTTGCTGGGGGCCCGGTTGATCTCGTCCGCCAGCAGCAGGTTGGTGAAGATCGGCCCGAGCTTGGGGGTGAAGGTGAGGCTGCGGGGGTCGAACACCAGGGTGCCGACCACATCCGAGGGCAGCAGGTCGGGGGTGAACTGGATCCGCCGGAAATGCATCTGGCTGCCCTGGGCCAGGGTCTTGACCGTGCGGGTCTTGGCCAGGCCGGGCAGGCCCTCCAGCAGGACATGCCCCGGTACGAGCAGGGCGACCAGCAGCCGATTGAGCAGCAGCGGCTGGCCGACGATCACCTTGCGGCATTCCTGCAGCAGGGTATCCAGAGGGGGACGGGCTGGGGTTGCGGCCATGGGTGCATCCGGATGATTTGCTTCATCCTGGATCCACCGGCGGGAAGTTGCAACCGGGTCAGGCTTCCAGCTGCTGCAGGCGCTCGGCCTCGTGCGCGGCCCGGAGCGGCTCCAGGATCGGTTCGATCGCGCCCTGCATGAAGGCGTCCAGCTGGTGGATGGTGACGTTGACCCGGTGATCGGTGACCCGGCCCTGGGGGAAGTTGTAGGTGCGGATCTTCTCGCTGCGGTCGCCGGAGCCGACCTGGTTCTTGCGCAGGCTGGCCTCGGCGGCGTCCTTCTCGCCCTGGGCCTTCTCCAGCAGGCGGCTGCGCAGGACGGTCATGGCCTTGGCCATGTTCTTGATCTGGCTGCGCTCGTCCTGGCACTGGACCACGGTGTTGGTGGGCAGGTGGGTGAGGCGAACGGCCGAATAGGTGGTGTTGACGCTCTGGCCGCCCTTGCCGCCCGAACAGAAGGTGTCGATGCGCAGGTCCTTGTCGTGGATCTGGATATCGACCTCGTCGGCCTCGGGCATCACCGCCACGGTGCAGGCGGAGGTGTGGATCCGGCCCTGGGCCTCGGTGCGCGGCACCCGCTGGACCCGGTGCACGCCGCTCTCGAACCGGAACAGCGAGTAGGCGCCCTCGCCCTCCACCTCGGCCACCACTTCCTTGAGCCCGCCCTGCTCGGCCTCGCTCTCGGTCAGCACGGAGACCTTGAAGCCGCGCCGCTCGGCGAACCGCACGTACATCCGGAAGATCTCCGCCGCGAACAGGGCCGCCTCCTCGCCGCCGGTGCCGGCCCGGACCTCCAGGATGACGTTGCGGGCGTCCTTGGGGTCCTTGGGCACCAGCAGGTGGCGCAGCTCGGCCTGCCCGGAGGCGATCGCCGCCTTCAGCTCGGGGATCTCCATCTCCGCCATCTCCCGCAGCCCGGGGTCCTGCTCGCGGTCGGCCAGGATCTGCTCGGCCTCCTCCAGCTGGCGCAGGCGGTCGCGCTGCAGGTGCCAGGCGGCCACCACCGGCTCCAGTTCGGCCCGGAGCTTGGCCAGCTCCCGCAGCCGCTTCATGTCGCTGACGACGGCCGGGTCCTGGAGCTGGGCTTCGATCTCCTGGTATTTGGCGTCTAGGGATTCAAGCTGGTCGAGCATGGGCCACCCGGGGTGAGGATCGGTCGGTTGCCAATAAAAAAGAACGGGCCGGAAGCCGGCCCGTTCTTGGGAACTGGATCGCTACTGGTTGGCTTCGGCGGGAGCTTCCACGGCGGGGGCTTCCGCGACGACGGTGTCCGCGACCGGGGCGGCCTCGACCTTCTTGGCGTATTTGCGGTTGAACTTCTCGACCCGGCCGGCGGTGTCCATGAGCTTCTGCTTGCCGGTGAAGAAGGGGTGGCAGGCGGCGCACACTTCGACCCGCAGCTCCTTCTTGGTGGAGCGGGTCTTGAACTCGTTGCCGCAGGCGCAGTGGACGTTCACTTCGTGCAGCATGGGATGGATCTTGTCTTTCATCTGGGCCTCCTGGAACCGACCGGATGCCATGACGGCAAGCGGCTTGTTCACGCACAAGAGAAATAGTCTAGCCCGGGGCGGCCCCGAACTCAACCGGAAATCACTGGGGGGCCAGCAGCCAGCGTCCGGACAGTTCCCGCTTCAGGTGGATGGCCACCAGGACCCCCAGGGCCAGGGTGAAGTTGAAGCTCAGTTCGAGCAGCCAGGAATACGGGTGGCGATGGGCGAACACGAACGTGAAGAGCAGGAAGTCCAAGCCGGTGAAGGCCAGGGTCTCGGCCACCGCCTGCCAGGCCGGCCGGGCCTGGGCATGGCGCTCGAGCATGTAGCCGGTGAACGCGCCGTACAGCAGGCGGCTCACCTTGAACCCGCGCATGCTGGTGAAGCCGAGGGGGATGGCCAGCAGGGTGGCGAACAGGACGGAAGTCAGGATCCGGCCCTGGGGTCCCAGGCGCTGCCAGCGCGGCCGCACCAGGAAGATCCCGGCGCCGACCGCCAGCCCGTGGGCCAAGCAGAAGGCCAGGCTCAGGTGCCAGGGCCACTCGCCCTGGAGGAACAGGTAGCCGCCGGTGGCGACCCCAAGCAGGCTACCGGCCAGGAGGGCGGTCTCGCTGCGGTGGGTGGCGTCGGTGCCCTCGCCGCTGGAAAGCTCCGAAGCCAGCTCGGCCGGATGCTCCTTCTCCTGGAGCAGCGCGGCCATCTGGGCTTCGTTGTGCAGGTCCCGGGCCTCGGCCTCATCCTTGAGATGGGCTTCCAGTTCCCGGATGATGAGCCGCCGCCGCCCCGAGGAGAGCCCCCGGAGTCCCCTCTCCACTTCGGAGAGGTATTCGGCGAGCGCCTGGCTCACGGACGGGGGCCCACGAAGCCGTCGACCATGGCCACGAACGCGCCCCACTCCTGCTTCTTGGCCGTGAGGAAGGCGGTGCCGGCGGGCTGGATGGCGTAGTAGCGCCGGTCCCGGCCATTGGCCTGGGTCTGCCAGTAGGAGGTGATGAACTCGGCCGCCTCGAGCTTGTGCAGCGCCGGGTAGAGCGCACCCTCCTTGAGGGTGTAGTCCCCGCCGGTGCGGGTCTTGACGGTCTCGATGATCTGGTACCCGTACATGGGCCCGTCCGTGAGCAGTGACAATAGAAGAAGGGGCGTGCTGCCCTTGAGCAGTTCACGGTCCATGGGGCCTCCCGATTAGCGATCATTCTACCTCGCAAGTTGATGGGGTCAACCTGCGGGAAGAATCAGTCTAACAAAAATTTATAATTGGTTCAACCTCGCATGGCCTCGGTGACCGGGATCCGGCTGGCCCGCCAGGCCGGCAGGAATCCGCCGGCCACGCCCATGAGTATGCTGAACGCCACGCCCTGGAGCATCAGTTCCGGAGTGACCGCGAAGGCATAGCTGACATCCGACCATGTATTCATATTAACTGTTCCTGAATGGATGCCATTGAACAGCCGGGAAAGCCCGGCTCCCAGCAATCCCCCGAGGGCGGTCAGCAGGATCGCCTCCCACTGGAAGCTGGCCAGGATCTCCCGCCGGCGGAAGCCCAGGGCCCTCAGGGTGCCGATCTCGGCCGTGCGGCCGGCCACGGTGGCGTACATGGTGTTCATGGCCGCGAACACCGCCCCGACGGTCAGGATCAGGGTGATGATCTGGCCGAGGATCTGCACCGGCCGGCCGGCGTCGCCCAGTTCCAGGAAATAGTCCGGCTCGGCCTTGGCCTCCAGCTTCAGGCGGACATCCTGGGCCATGTCCCGGATGAACCCCGGCACGTCGCCGGCGTCCCGGAGCCGCACGGTCATGCTGGAGTCGGTGCCGTAGCGGTGGAAGGCCTGGCGCAGGTCGGCCACGTCCGTCCAGATCTCGGAATCGAACACGCTGCCGTCGCCGTCGAACACCCCGACCACCTGCCAGGTCCGGCCGGCCATCGGGAAGCTCCGGCCCAGCTCCACCCCGGTGTAGCGGTTCAGCATCTTTTCGGGCACCACCGCCTCGGACATCCCGGGCAGGAACCAGCGGCCCCGGAGGATCCGCACCTGGCTGCGCAGCCGGATTCCGGCGGGGGTGGTGCCGCGCACCGTCACCGACAGCGAGCCCGAGCCGTCGGACAGGGCCACCTGCTTGCTGACGATGATGTCGGCGGTGGCCAGGGGCCCGACGTCGTCCCAGGCGATCCGCGGATGGGTCGCGACCAGCCGGGCCTGGCCCAGGTCCAGGGAGCTCATCATCTCCACCCGGGCGTTCTGGCGCAGGAGCACCACCTGGTCGTCCCGGCCGCTGCGGACGTAGGCCTTGGAGACGCCCTGGGCCATGGACAGCACCACCACGAACACCATCACCACGATGGCGATGGCCCCGACCGTGGACAGGGTTCCGGCCCAGCGCTGCCAGATCGAGCGCCAGTTGTAGCTGAGCGGGATCGGGTGGACCGCCGCCGCCCACAGGAGCCAGAGCAGGTACGGGGCCAGGGGCAGGAACAGGTACCAGATCACAGCGCCCTCAGCCCGTCGATGATCGGCCTGCGGCTGGCGCGGTAGGCCGGGATGAAGGTGGACAGGAGGCCCAGCCCCAGGGTCAGCAGCACGCACAGCAGCAGGGTCTCGGGGGTGATGATGAAGTCGGCCAGCCAGGGCAGGAGCGCCCCGCCCTGTTTGGCCGCCACGTCGGCGGCGCCCAGGGCCATCAGGATGCCCAGCCCGCTGCCCAGCAGCGACAGCAGCAGCCCTTCGGCCATGAGCAGGCTGAGGATCCGCCCGGAGGTGAAGCCCAGGGCGCGCATGGTCGATATCTGGGTGGTGCGCTCGCGGATGGCCATGGCCATGGTGTTGGCGGTGACGATCAGGATGGCCACCAGCACCGCCGCCGAGATCGAGTGGAACATGGTCGAATAGTCGCCGAGCATCTTCATCATGTTCAGGTTGAAGGCGTTCTCGGTGATGGAGAGGGTCTCCTGGGCGCTGTTGGCGAAGTGCCGGTCGATCCGCTCGCAGAGTTTCGGGATGTCGGCGGGGTTCCGGGCGCGCACGGTGAAGGCGCCCACCCGGCCCTTCATCCAGGGCACCGCCTCCTGCAGCTGCTTGATGTTGAAGGCCAGGAAGGTCTCGTCGGAATTGCGCTTGCCCTTGAAGATGATCCGGATGTTCAGGCGCACCGTGAGGTTGAAGATCGGGCTGCGCAGCGGCACGACGTCGCCCAGCTTCCAGCCGAACCGGTCCGCCAGGGTCTGGCCGACGATGCAGCCGTTGCCGTCGCGCAGGAAGTCGCGCACCTGCTCCACCGGGATGCTGGGCAGGTTGGCCTCCTCCCGGTAGACATTCAAGTAGGTCTCGGGGTCGACCGCGAAGTTGGCGAAGAAGTTCTTGGGGTCCTGGTACTCGCCGCCGAACCACTGGAACGCCGTGTACTGCTCGATCTCCGGCTGCTGGCGCAGGAAGTTGGCGTAGGCCAGCGGGATCACGTTGGTGAATGAGGCCTTGTCCTGGACCACGAAGCGGGTGCCGCTGCCGGCGCTGGTGGTCAGCGCGTCCATGGTGCCCAGCAGGCTCTGCAGCATGGCGATCAGGAACACCGACACCGCCAGGCTCGCCACGGTGAGCACCGTCCGCCGCCGGGAGCGGAACAGGGAGCGCAGGATCAGGGTCAGGAACTTCACGCCGGGGCCGGCAGGATCGGCGTGAGCCGGGGCCGGTCATGGACTTCCACGGTCCGGTCCAGCACGCCCTTCTCCAGGTGGATCTGGGTGCGGGCGTGGAGGGCGGCCTTGGGGTCGTGGGTGACCAGGACGATGGTCTTGCCCAGCTCCTGGTTCAGGTGCTCCAGCAGCACCATGACCTCCTCGGCGTTGCTGGCGTCCAGGGCCCCGGTGGGCTCGTCGGCCACGATCAGCTCCGGGTCGTGGACGATGGCCCGGGCGATGGCCACCCGCTGCTCCTGGCCCCCGGACAGCTGGCGGGGATAGTTGTCCATGCGGTCGGTGAGGTTGACCAGGGACAGGGCGCGCAGCACACGCCGGCGCCGCTCGGCCCGGCCCAGGTCGCTCAGCAGCAGCGGCAGCTCCACGTTCTCGAAGGCGCTGAGCACCGGGATCAGGTTGTAGTTCTGGAAGATGAAGCCGACGTAGCGGCTCCGCCAGCCGGCCAGCTGGTCGTCGTTGAGCTGGTTGAGGGCGAACCCGCAGACCTCCAGCTCCCCGCCCGAGGGCCGGTCGATGCCGGCGATCAGGTTCAGCAGGGTGGTCTTGCCCGAGCCGCTGGGGCCCATCAGGGCGTAGTAGCCGCCCCGGACGATGTCCAGGTCGATGCCGGTCAGCACCGGGATCTCCAGGGGGCCGCGCCAGTAGCTCTTGGCCAGGCCGCGCAGCCGGACGCTGAGGTCGCCGTCGGCCATGTCAGCGCTCCTTGGGGACCACCCGCTTGCCCTCGTCCAGCTTGAGCTCCTGGGGCACCACCAGCAGCGGCAGGTCGGGGGGCAGGTCGCGGACCAGGTAGCCGATGGGGTTCTCCAGGCCCAGCTCCACCGGCCGCAGCGCGGCCCGGCCGTCGACCAGGGTCCAGACCATCGTCCGGCCCTGCCGGCGGACCACCTGCTCCCGGCCCAGGAAGCAGGTGCGCTGGGGGAACGGCTCGCCCAGGAAGGTGATCTTGGCGCCCATGTCCGGCACCAGGATGGGATCCCGGTCGACCAGGCTGACCCGCACCAGCACGGTGGCCTTCTGCCGGTTGGAGCTGGGGTAGATGGCCCGGAGCACGCCGCGCAGCGGCCGGGCCCCGGGTTCGGCGTCCAGGGCGTCGACCCGGATCTCGGCGGGCATCCCCGCCCGCAGCTTGGTCAGGCCGGTCTCGTTCACCTCGACCTCCAGCTCCAGGCTGGCGAAGTCCGCCAGGACCGCCACCGCGTTGATGGCGTTGGCCCCGCCGGCGGTGCCCGGGCTGACCGTCTCGCCCACCTCCGAGAGCTTCTGGGTGACCGTGCCGGTGAACGGCGCCCGCAGCACCATGTTCTCCAGCAGGGCGTCCTGGTAGGCCAGCTGGGCCCGGTAGGTCAGCACCGCGGTGCGCAGCTTGTCCAGGGAGGCCCGGTCCAGCACGCCCTCCTTGTAGAGCGCCTCGGCCCGGTCCCGGTCCAGGACCGCCTGCTTGAGGTTGGCCTCCACCTCGTCCCGGCTGGCGACGATGTCCGGGGCCTCCAGCCGGGCCAGGACCTGCCCCTTGACGACCTTGCTGCCCTCCTCCACGCCCAGCCAGTCCAGGCGCCCGGGCACCTTGGCCGACAAGGTCGCCCGATGCCGGGCCACCAGGTAGCCGCTGGCGGTGAGCACCGGATTGCGCTCCCCGGCCTGGTAGACGATCGGCCGGGTCACCGCCAGGTGCAGCGGCGCGTTGCGGGCCGCGACCATCCCCCCGACCGCCAACAGCGCCAGCCCGGCCAGGAACACCCAGCCCCAGGGGAAGCGCTTCTTGAATACCGGCTTGGTGCTGCCCATGGAACCCCCGACCGACCTGATGAATCCAGGAAACGACATTTGGCGGGGTGGCGCAACAAGGGAACGGACGAACGGTGGGAAATTGCCGGCGGACGGTGCTTCAGGACGGAAGCCCAAGCTGCCTGGGCCGGCTGACCCAGGCCGTCCCGGCCACCGCGAACCGCCACGGCCGGTCCCGGTCCTCCGGCACCGCGAAATCGATCCCGACCCGCGGTCCCCGCAGGATCGCCCCCGGGGGCGCGCCGGTCCGCAGTTCCAGCCCGCCGGGTTCATAGAGCAGGTGGCCGGTGTAGGCGAGATCCACGCCCAGGGCCTGGGCGACCTTGCCGGGGCCGGTGAGCTGGGCGGGCCTGGCGGGCATGCCGCGGCGGGCGGCGATCACCTCCAGGCCCGCGACCGGCTCGCAGGCCCGGATCAGCACCGCCTCGGCCCTTCCCGAAGGGCCGGTGACCAGGTTGAGCATGTGGTGCATGCCGTAGCAGAAGTAGACGTAGGCACGGCCGCCGGGCTCCCACATGGGGGCGTTGCGGGGGGTGCGGCCAGCGCGGGCGTGGCTGGCGGTGTCCTCGGGGCCTCCATAGGCCTCCACCTCGGTGATGCGGAGAACGACGGGACCCAGGGCCAGGTGCCGGCCCAGGAGGTCCTGGGCCACCTCGGCCACCGGGCGCAGGTAGAAGGACGCGGGGATCAGGGTTCCAGCGCGTGGCATCGGCGGCCGCGGACATAGGTGGCCCGGATCATGGCCGGGTCGCTGCGGTAGACCAGCCGGCTGAGGACCAGCTCGGGGGGCTCGGGGCCCCGGGCGGCGGCCGGGTCCGGCACCCGCGGGTCGACCACGATGAAATCGGCGTCCTTGCCCGGTTCCAGGCTGCCGATGACCTTTTCCAGGCCCAGGGCCCGGGCGCCGCCGAGGGTGGCCAGATGGAAGGCCTCGGCCGGGGTCACCGGCGGGTCCGGGGCCAGGTCCAGGGCCGCGTCCAGGCGGGCCCGCAGGGCCGGTTCCAGGTCCAGCCCGTCGAGCCGGGCGGACTGGGTCCGGCGTTCGGCCCAGCGCAGCTTGGAGGACATGCAGGCGAAGGCCATCTCGCCCCACATGTCCAGGCTGGGCCCGCCGCCCACATCGCTGGCCAGGCCCACCGAGAGGCCCTCGTCCAGCCAGCGGCGCAGCGGCATGATGCCGCTCTTGATGAAGCCGTTCGAGCGCGGGCAGTGGACGATGGTGGCGCCGCTGCTCCGGATCCGGTCGCGCTCGGCAGGGCTGAGGTGGATGCCGTGGCCCAGCAGGGTCCGCGGCCCGAGCATGCCGGCGGCGGCGTAGACGTCGGTGTAGTCGCGGGCCTCCGGGAACAGTTCGGCCACCCGGGCGATCTCGCCGGGGCTCTCGCTGATGTGGGTCTGGATGTAGGCGTTGTGCCGGTCGGCCGCCTTGGCCAGTCCGGCCATGAGCTCCCGGGAGCAGACCGGGGCGAACCGGGGCGTGAAGGCATACTGCAGCCGGCCGCCGTCCCGGCCGTGCCAGGCGCGGCAGAGCTCCTCGCTCTGGGCGAGGGAGGCCGCCGTATCCTCCAGGAGGAGCTCAGGCGTGTGCATGTCCATCATGACCTTGCCCAGGACCGCCCGGATGCCGCAGCGCTCGGCTTCCTGGAACGCCCGGTCGGCCGCTTCCGCATGGACGGTCAGGTAGGCCACCGAGGTGGTGGTGCCCAGCGCCAGCTGGCTGGCGAAATAGCCCGCGGCGGTCCGGGCCGCCACCTCCGGATCCCGGAACCGGGCCTCGGCCGGGAACACATGGGTCTCCAGCCAGGGCAGCAGCTCCAGGCCGTCCAGGGCGACGCATTCGTACTGGGGCAGGTGGGAATGGAGATCCACCAGGCCGGGCAGGATCCAGAACGGCCGGAGGTCGGCCACCGCCTCCGTGGGTTGGGCCGCGGCCAGGGCCGGGAAGGGGCCCACGGCCAGGATCCGTCCCCCTGCGTCCACCCGCAGCCCGCCGTCGACCACTTCGTCCAGGCGCGTGGGCGCCCCGGGGCTCAGCAAGTGAGCGCGATACAGCACGGTGTCATCTCCTGAAGGGTGGCCGAACGGTCTGCCGGCGCAAAACAGCAGGAAGATAACACGGATGGCAGGCCCCTGCCAATCCGGGCCTGGCCGAGTGGCTCATGCGCTTGCGGAGACGCCGACCTTGTAATGGCTGAAGATGGCGCCGGACGGCAGGGCTTTCGAGCTAGCCAGCTCGAAAGAACGGGACGGGCGGCCCTCCGCCAGGAAGCGCTTCCCGGTGCCTAGCAGGACCGGATAGACGACCAGCAGGACGTCATCCGCAAGCCCGTGCTCGAGCAGGGCCGAAGTCAGCGTGGAGCTGCCCCAGAGGATGAGGTCCGGGCCGTCCTGCGACTTGAGGCGGCGGACGCCCTCGACGAGGTCGGGGCCGAGGCCCTCGACCGGGCCCCAGTCAAGGCTTTCCGGATGGTGGGTGGCGACATTCTTGATCGCCGCGTTGATACCGTCCGCCATCGGGCTGCTGGGCGCCGTGGGCCAGAAGCCCGACCAGATATCGTAGGTGCGGCGGCCCAGCAGCAGGTCGAAGCTGCCGCCCTGCGCGGCGAGGATGGCCTCCCGGCCGGCGAGGGTCCGGTAGGGCGCGGTCCAGTCGCCGCAGGGGAAACCGCCGTCCCCGTCGGGGAGCTGGATCACGCCGTCCAGCGAGATGTGTTCGAAGATCCTGAGCTTTCGCATGGGAGTCTCCTTTTCCTGCGTTAGTGTTCGTGGACCGGCCGGATGAACCCCAGCGCCCGGTCCTTCTCGCCGTCCATCACCACGTCCAGCTGGCAGCCCGGGAACACCCGCTCCACGTCGATCACCCGCACCGCCCGGTCCAGGCGCAGGAATTCCGGCAGGAGCTGGGTGAGGACGCTCGGGCTGTTGCGCAGGAACTCCTCGTTGAAGATGTTGCCCTCCTCGTCCGGGTAGAGGGCCAGGTAGTGGATCCGCGCCTCCACCAGGTCCTGGAAGAAGTGGGTGCCGAAGGACAGGTCGGGCACGTAGTTGCCCTTCTTGCGGGCGATCTCCACCAGCAGGCTGGTGTTGTTGATGCCGGAGTAGGTGATGCCCACGCCCAGGGTCACGTCGCCGCGGCTGCCCCAGCGGCCGGGGCCCATGAGGATGAACTTGCGCCGGGGCAGGACGCCGTTGAGGCGGCTGACGGCGTCGGCGATGGCCACCAGGTCGGCCAGGTCGGGAGCGTTGCGATACTCCTCCGGGTCCACGTAGACCACGTAGCGGATCCCCTCGACCGCGCCATTGGTGACGAACTTGTTGGCGGAGAATATCTTGTGCTCAGGCGGCACCTTGCTGGGCAGCTGGATCCGGCCCTCGTCCTCCATCCGGCTCTGGGGCCGGCACTGGAGCAGGTAGAGGTTCTGGCCGTCATGGGCGAACTCCATGTCCACCGCGTTGCCGAGGGCCTCCTGGAGGATGGCCAGGACGGTCCGGATCTGGGCCACGAAGTCGGTGCGCTCCACCAGCCCGGCGAAGGTCACCACCAGGTCGTCCTTGTCGGCGCTGACCATGCCTTTCATGGGCTTCTTCAGGAAGCCGTCCTCCTGCACCGAGACGATCTGCTCGAGCAGCGGGTACTCCTCGCCGGCCTCCTTGAGCAGGTCCTTGATGGCGTGGGTCTCGAACCGGCCGGTCTCCAGGTTGATGACGTCCATGTAGCTCTGGGCGTAGTAGGCGATCTGGTCGGGGGTGACGTTGACCCGCAGCTTGGGCTGGCCCGGGCTCATCATGAAGGGGAAGTCCTGGCCCATGCGGTCCACGGCCCGGGTGCCCAGGCCCGCCACCATCCGGACGATCCCGTCCTCCCGCCGGAGCCGGGGCGACCAGCGGAACTCGTTGTGGCTGAAGGCGACGCCGGCGAAGGCGGGGAAGAAATACTTGCCCACCTGGCGGCCCACCACCTTCTGCATGATGATGCCCATCTCCTCCACGAAATCCAGGAGCCCGCGCTCGGCCCGGTACTGGATGGGGTCGGGTCCGAACACCGAGGCGTAGACCTCGCACACCGCATCCACCAGCGCCGCCAGCCGCGCCTCGGGGCTGCCGACGTTGGCCAGGAACAGGCTCCGGTACTTGCCCGAGAAGGCCATGCCCTCGCTGTCCTCGAGCAGGCTGGACGAGCGCACGATGATCGGCCCCTCGCCCAGGTCGTCCATGGCGAACTTGATCTGCTGGAACATCTCCGGGGAGAAGAAGGAGTTCTTGAAGACCTGCTCCAGGTACGGGTAGGTCTGGCGGACCTCCTCCAGGGGCGAGAACTTCAGGCTCCACAGGTCCTCGAGGCTGTTGTGGCGCAGGAAGTTGTAGATGCCGTCGGAGGTGATGTACCAGGTCTTGGGGGTCCGGATGGATTCGATCTGGGCGTTGCCGCGGCCCTTGCGCTTGAGGATCCGGGCCGCCAGGATCAGGCCGGCGGCCTTGCCGCCCAGCTTGCCGTTGCCCTGGGCGGGCCCGGCCACATGGCCCAGGATCTTGTGGAAGTCGTAGATGCTCAGGTGCTGCTTGGCGATGCCGATGAACTTCAGGTTGTCGGTGAGGAAGCGGCGGATCAGGGCGACCCGGACGTTGGTGTCGTCCGAGCTGGCCAGGGCCGGCTGGTCCTCCAGGGTCTCCCGGCCGAACCGGTCGACGATCTCCTTGATCTCCACCAGCGGGATGTCCCGCTTCTCGGTGGCGATGGCCAGGAAGCCCAGCCGGTCCTGGCGCAGCCACTGCTTGAGCAGGACCGTGAGGTCCACCTCCTGGAAGACGATCGCGGCGATCTCCTGGATCTCCTCGAAGGTCTTGCCCATGGTGGCCAGGTCCCGCTTGGGCAGGGGCGCGTTGGAGCCGTGCGAGGAGGCCTCGCCCTGGGCGTAGATGGCCGGATCGAACCGGGCGATCATCTTTTGCACCCCGGGCACGCCCAGCTTGGTGGCGTGGTTCATGAGCTTGCGGATCAGCCGGTGGTGCAGGGCCGGGTCGACCTCGGCCAGAAGGTCGAGGATGTAGCGCCACTCCGGCTTCTGGGCCGGCGCTGCGGGCGTGGCCGGGGTGGTCTCGCCGCCGTGCTGGGCGATCCGGGCCTCGGCCAGCTTGCCCAGCTTCTGGGCGGTGAGGTCCACGAGCTTCTTCTGGTCCAGGTGGAAGGGGCTCCCCGGGGCCCGGGAGGAGCGGTTCTCCAGGTAGACCACCTCCACCTCGCCCAGGGTCTCGCCGCTGACCACGATCGGCGCCCGCAGCGTCCAGGGCCCCGGCACGAACCCCCTGGTCTCGAAGCACTCGCCCCAGAAATGGATGCGCGCCTGGCAGACCTCCTCGTACTTGAACCCCTTGGGCAGCTCCTCGGCCACCACCTGAAGGATCTGGGTGAGCGACAGATCCTCCCGGGCCAGCAGGGCGGCGATGGCGAAGATGGTCTTGAGTTCGCGGGAAAGGCCGGAGGTGGCTTCGGGCATGGGGAACCTTCCGTTTCCACCCAATATTACCGGCCATGACGCAGAACGGCCCGCAAAAGCGGGCCGTTCCGTGGAAGCTGCCGTCGGGTTCTAGACCCAGCCGCGCAGGTGCGAAGCTTCGGCGACGCGCTTGATCGAGATCATGTAGGCGGCGTCGCGCATGTAGACCTTCTTCTCCCGGGCCAGGGCCGAGACGGCCTTGAAGCCGTTGGTCATCTTCTGGTCGAGCTTGGTGAGGACTTCTTCCTTCTCCCAGAAGTAGTTCATGTTGCACTGCACCTGCTCGAAGTAGGAGCAGGTCACGCCGCCGGCGTTGCAGAGGAAGTCGGGGATCATGAAGATGCCCTTCTGCTGGATGACCACGTCGGCCTCGGGGGTGGTGGGGCCGTTGGCGCCTTCGGCGATGAGCTTGACCGAGGGACGGATCTTGTTGACGTTCTCGGAGTTGATCATGTTCTCCTGGGCGGCGGGGATCAGCACGGTGACGTCCTGCTCGATCCAGGCGTCGGCGTCCAGCTGTTCCCAACCATAAGCTTTGGCCTTGGCCGGGTCGATGGTGCCGTACTTGTCGATGGAGGCCATGAGCTGGTCGAACCCGATCCCGGCGAGGCAGCGGTAGGTGTAGGGAACCTTGTCCTTGTTGTCCCAGCAGGAGATCGCGACGACCTTGCCGCCGTACTTGGTGAACAGGTCCAGGGAGTACTGGGCGACGTTGCCGGCGCCCTGGATGGAGGCGGTGGCGCCCTTGATGTCCAGGCCCAGTTCCTTCATCGCCTCGCGGACGGTGTAGATGACGCCGTAGCCGGTGGCCTCGGTGCGGCCCAGGGAGCCGCCCATGCCCACGGGCTTGCCGGTGATCATGCCGGGGTAGTGGCCGCCGTTGATGACCTCGTACTCGTCCATCATCCACAGCATGTGCTGCCCGTGGGTCATGACGTCCGGAGCCGGGACATCCTGCAGGGGGCCGACGTTGCGCGAAACCTGGCGGACCCAGCCGCGGCAGATCTGTTCCTGCTCGCGGTCGGACAGCTCACGGGGATCGCAGATCACGCCGCCCTTGCCGCCGCCCAGGGGGATGTCGACCACGGCCGTCTTCCAGGTCATCCAGGTGGCCAGGGCGCGCACGGTGTCGATGGTCTCATGGGGGTGGAAGCGGATGCCGCCCTTCGCGGGCCCGCGGGCGTCGCTGTGCTGCACGCGGAAGCCGCGGAACACCTTGACCGAGCCGTCGTCCATGTGGATCGGCAGGGTGAAGTGGAACTCGCGGGCGGGGTTGCGCAGGAAATCGCGGGTCCCCTGGTCCAGGCCCAGCTTCTCGGCGACGCCGTCGAACTGTTTCTGGGCCATCTCGAACGGATTGAAGGCCTTCTCTGCCATAACGTTACTCCTAGGTGGTTTGAGGATGCGTGGGTGCCTGGGGTCCAGGCCAAGGTTCATGGGCGTGACAGCCTAACGCGATGACTATAGCTCTCTTGAACGCCCGTGGAAGGCTCGGCCCCGCAGTACGTGACTTAGGGCACTGGCCGCTCCGTACAGACCCGGGGCCCGCGGCCCCAGGAAGGTCATGATCCTGTGACGCGCGGGCCCCGGCGAGGCTACTTCTGGGCGACGGCCTTGGCCAGCACCCGGGGCTGGACCAGGTAGTGGACATAGATGATGGCGTAGGTCTTATCGGCCTTCTGCCGCGCGGTCATCTCGATCACGGGCTTGCCTTCGAGGCCCAGGACCAGCCCGGTCTCCAGGCTGTTCTTGGGGTTGGGGGTGGTCTTGAGCAGCTCCATGCTGTTCCAGAGCTCGGCCGGGACGCCCTTCAGGAGCCGGTAGAGGCCGGCGTTGAAGGTGGCCCGCAGCAGGGCCTGGTTGCCGTTGATGGTGGCGAAGTCCTTGCCGTTGACCTTGTCGTTCTCGGCGGGGAGCTTGTCGACGCGGGCCAGGTTGACCGTGCTCATCTCGGGCGGCAGGGCCTGGATCTGCTTGGCGTCCAGCTTGTCCATGGCCATCTGCATGCCGGCCATGCTGACCCCGGGGGCCAGGTAGCCCAGGTCCTTGACCGGCTCGACCCCCAGGTCCTTGATCTCCTGGTCGGTCAGCGTGAGGTCCATCTGGCCGGCGTGGTTGTGGAACCACCAGGCGTTGCCGTAGAGCCCGGTCATGTCGTCCGGGGCGATCACGGGGATGTCCTTGAGGTCCTTGCGCACGGCGATGTACTTGAGGTGCGGGAGCAGTTCAAAGGCTTCCTTGGCGGCCATGGGGGCGGTCTTGGGTACGGTGTCGGCCGGCTTCGAATCGCAGCCTACCAGCAGCACCAGGCCGGCGACAGCCGGGAGCCAAGCATTTCTAAGGTACATACGTCCTCCTAATCGGAACTGGTAGATTATGGGAGGTACTGATCTTCTTTGCCAGCGGGATTCCTGTGTATCCGATTCGATTGCTAGCCGTCGGACGGCCCCGCCCCGGGCCGATCCGGGAACTGGAGCAGCACTACCGCACGCTCCTGAAAGCGCATGCCCGCCTGGATGTCGAGGACCTGGCGGAAGGCAAGGGCGACCCGGCCCGGCAGCTTCGGGACGAGGCCGAGCGCCTGCGGATTCCCCTGCTCGCCGCGCGCTGTCCGGTGCTGCTGACCGCCGAGGGGCCGCCGCGCAGCTCCGAGGATTTCGCCCGCTGGCTGGGGGTGCGCATGGACCGGGGGGACAGCCTGGTCTTCGCCATCGGCTCGAGCCACGGCCTGGACCCCGGGTTGAAGGCGGAGATCAAAGAGCATCTGAGTCTCAGTCCCATGACCTTCCCCCACGACCTCACCCGGATCCTGTTCCTGGAGCAGCTCTATCGGGCCTTCGGCATCCTCCGGGGGAGCCAGTATCATAAGTAGGTAGCTCCCCCGGGGAAGGACTATTGACGATATCAAAGGGGTTCCGGTAACTCCGGGTGTCGGATGGGGCTTATCTTTATTAAACCGTAATATAGTGGTGTTGGCCGTTTCCAGGGGCCGGCTTTATGCGTCAAAAACCGGGCCAAATGAGGCAGGAAAAGAATTTTGTGTCGGCGGGAACTTTTTTGGAGTGGCCGGCACGGCGCCGCCGAGATCCGATGGCATCTTATTTTTACCATTACAGACCATAGAATCCGTTTTGTTGCGTGCCGGTTCCGCAATTCGAACCCAAGTGTTATCGGGATTTTTCCGGACTTCGGGACGAAATCATAGCATTCCGGTCGGGTTTTTCTTTCCTTGCGGCCCCCCTGGGGACTCCGTAGCATTTCCCAAACGAGATCTTCGGAGCCAGACGTCTGGTATTCCATTCCCAATTTGTGAATTCATTTCCATTTCCACTTTCCAGTGGAGGAGGTCCTCAATGCGCACGCGATCCCTGGTCCAGTCGACCGCAGCTTTGCGGCGGGTTGCGGGTGGAGGGCAGTCATGAGACAGCACACCCAAGTCGCTCTGCTGGCGGCCCTGATCAGCGCCACCGCCGGGGCCCAGGACGTGTCGGTGTACAGCACGACCATGGCCCAGATGTACCAGCAGAACGTGCCTGGCTTCGACAAGGCCAACCTGCTGCCGGCCACCGAGTACCTGGCCATCGACGCCACCAAGCTGGGTAGCGACCGCCTTTCCCTCCACCTCTATGGATGGGGCTACACGGACCTGCAGGATCAGTCCACCATCGGCGGCAAGACCGCCGGCAACCTCACCTACGGCTACCTCCAATACAACTTCGACCAGGCCAACGCGGTGATCAAGGCCGGCCGCTTCACGGTCAACCAGGGCGCCGGCAATGAGCAGGTGGACGGCGTTTCCGCCCGCACCGACCTGGTCAACGGCTTCTATGTCTCCGCCTTCGCCGGCACGCCGGTCATCTTCAAGAACCTGGACAGCTACCCCCAGTTCGACCTGGCCTTCCAGCGCAACATCACCTTCGGCGCCCGGCTGGCCTGGCGGATCCCCAAGATGGGCGAGCTCGCCGTGTCCTACCTGCAGGACGGCACCGCCACTCCGAGCCTGAACGTCAACGACCCGGTCGACTACACCCGCCGGCAGATGGGCGTGGACCTCAAGCTGTCCCCCTGGTCCATGCTCGACATCTCCGGCCGCACCCTGTTCGACCTGGCCAAGCACGACAACCTCCTGCCCGGCACCGACACTTCCAACATCGCCGAGCACGACTACAGCGCCACCCTCAAGCCCCTGGACAGCCTGTCCTTCACCGGCAGCTTCGTGGAGCGCAACTTCTACGCCTACTACGCCGGTTCGACCCTGCCCAACCTGTTCGACATGAACGAGAAGGGCCTGTTCCGGGCGACCGGTCTGAGCGCCACCTGGGCGCCGCTGAGCGGCTTCCAGATCGTCGCCGACGTCAAGCGCACGGACCGCGAGGAATACGGCACCGCCACCCGCGCCGGCGCCGATCTCCGCTACAACTTCACCAAGGCCCACGTCCTGACCGGCTTCGGCTACCACAAGATCAACGCCTTCAATGTCATCCAGGTGGACGCGCGGGTGCCCTCCTACAGCATCTCGCACGCCGAGTGGCGCGCCTGGGCCATGGTGGAAAGCGGCAAGCTGTCGGCGACCATCGACGCCATCCGCCTGCACTACTCCGCCGCCGCGACCAACCCCTTCCTGTATGGCAAGGCCTTCGAGACCCAGCTGGTCGGTTCCGTGGGCTACCAGGCCGCCACCTCCTTCAAGGTGTCGGGCGATCTGAGCGTCGAGGACACCCCGCTCTACCAGAAGCAGGTCATGGGGATCCTCAAGCTCGAATACCGCTTCGGCTTCAGCTTCAAGGGAGGCAAGTAGATGTTCCGGAAATTCGCCCTCCTCGCCGTAGCCCTGGGTCTCGGGCTGCTGAGCGCCTGCGCCCTGGTCTCCCCGGAAGCCAGCTTCGCGCCCACCCATCCCCAGGAACTGCCCCAGGGCCGCCCCACCTGCTCCGAGTGCCACGGCACCGAGCGGGTCAAGAGCACCCAGAAGCAGTTCGCCGCCTTCGACCACACCCCGACGTTCGTGAAGAACCACAAGTTCGCCGCCAACCAGGATCCCGGCACCTGCGCCGCCTGCCACGCGCCGGCCTTCTGCTCGGACTGCCACGGTGGCAAGACCGCCATGCTGCCCTCCGTCAAGCTGGCCGATCGGCCGGACCGGGAGATGCCGCACCGCGGGAACTACCTGACCATGCACCGTATCGACGGCAAGGTGGATCCCACGAGCTGCTTCAAGTGCCATGGCCGCGCCAACAACGAGAAGTGCAGTGCTTGCCATAAGTAGGGGTCTGGACATGAACAAGCGATTGATCGTCAGAACCTTGCTCGCGGCAGCGGCGGCCCTCGCGTTCGTGGGCTGCACGTCCACGACCAGCACCCAGCTGACCACGACCACCAACCCGGTCACCGGGCTGCACCCGGCCAACTGGCAGATGACCCATTACAGCGCCTACCTGGAAGCGCCCACCAGCTGCGTGCCCTGCCACGGCTCCACCACGGATGCCGGCGGCGCGGCCGGGACCTCCCAGGTCAGCTGCTTCGGCTGCCACCATCCCTCCGGGCCCAACCATCCCGCGGGCTGGGTCGACCATTTCCAGCACGGCCGGCTCGGCGCCCAGGCGCCCGCCAACCCCGCCGATTTCTCCATGCAGGGCATGGCCAGCTGCCAGATTTGCCACGGCCAGGACTACAACACGCCGGTGGGCGTCACCCCCTCCTGCTACGCCTGCCACAACCGTGCGCCGCATCCGAACGCCCCCTGGGGCGCCACCAACCCGCCCGCCGACGGCTCGGTCAGCTCCAGCCACGACCGCACCGACCCAAGCAATGCGCCGGCCTGCATCCAGTGCCACGCCGCCGGGAGCACCCACAACCCCGTCAACCCGCCGACCCCCGCGCCCGCGGGCACCGTGCCTGGCTGCTTCAACAACACCATGTGCCACGGCAAGAACCCCACGCTCAGCCATTGACCCATCTTTCGAAATCGCGCGGAGGGATCCGTGCCCAGACCATCAAGGGAGGTGCCCGATTTGACCAGGTTCCCAAAGAACTCCCCTGCCATCCCTTTCAACCATCCAGGAACCCCCACCCACAAAGGAGAACAAAGCATGGAACGTAAACCTCTGAAGAGGTTCGGAGCCATGGTCGCGACGGGCGCCATCGCCCTGCTGCTGATCGGCTGCAACGGCAGCGCCGGCCCCAACGGCGCGAACGGCACCAACGGCACCAACGGCGTCAATGGCACCAACGGCGTCAACGGCACCAACGGCATCCCCGGGCGCTCCGTCGCCCCCATCAACGCCGGCGACCTCAGCGCCACCGCCTTCGCGGCCCTGTCCCTCAAGGGCTCGGTCCTGAACGTGGACATGGGCACGGCCACCACCGCCCCCACGGTCACCTTCATGGTCACCGACCAGAGCGGCAACGGCATCGCCGGCCTGGGCCAGCAGGGCCCCGATGTCAGCAGCAACCACATGCAGTTCACCATCGCCAAGCTGGTGCCGACCGACTCCGGCCCCACCGGCACGGGCAAGCCCAGCCACTGGGTGAACTACGAGTTCGTGGTGCCCGGCGCCACCCCCAGCCTCACCGGCTTCCCGGATCCTGAGACCAAGGGCACCCTGGTCGACAACCTCGACGGCTCCTACACCTACACCTTCGCCCTGGACATCAAGAAGGCCGCCACGCTGGCCGCGGCCGCGACCGTGCCCGCCGGTTCGTCCCTCTCCGATCTGGGCGACCTGAGCTACCAGTCCAGCCTGGTCCACCGCCTGGTGATCCTGGTCGGCGGCGCCCCCGGCGGCATCGCCGTCGCCAAGCCTGCCAACATCATCCACGATTTCATCCCGGCCAACCCCAATGCCGCGCTGCCCGCCAACACGGACACCCGCGCCATCGTCAATGTGATGGCCTGCAACGGCTGCCACAGCAAGCTGTCCCTGCACGCCGGCTACATGACCCCGATCCAGGACACCCAGGCCTGCGTGGTCTGCCACACCGACCAGATGAAGTTCGGCGCCGGCGAGTCCCGCGGCGCGGGCACCACCCTCGTGGCCGCCGGCCCCTACGGCTCCACCCTGAAGCTGGACGGCACCGCCATCACGATGTTCCCCAACTTCATCCACAAGATCCACATGGGCGACCAGCTGATGATGCAGGGCTACTCCCTGTTCGGCACCCCGATCAACGCCACCCAGTACCCGCAGGACGTGCGCAACTGCGTGACCTGCCACAGCGGCGTCGCCGCCAGCACCCTGCCCGGCACCGGCGCCGTGGCCCCCGTGACCGCCAACGGCGGCAACTGGGCCACCGTCCCCAGCATGGTGGCCTGCGGCGCCTGCCATGACACCACCACCTTCACCGGCGCCTCCGTCACCCACACCGGCGGTCCCGTGACCGGCGACTCCCAGTGCGTCGGGTGCCACGCCGCCACCGATATCCCGGTCTCCCACGCGGCCGTTTATCCCTACGGCACCCCGGTCAACCCGACCAAGGCCACGCCCGCCACCACCGCCACCATCGCCTCCAACCCTGACCAGGCCAAGCTCCTGGGCGGGCACAAGCTGGCCTGGAACATCACCGCCGTCAGCGTGAACGCCTCCGGCAACCCCGTGATGAGCTTCCAGATCCTCCAGGACGGCACGGCCATCGCCCTCAACCCGCAGCCCGCGGCCGGCGCCACCGCCACCCAGATCATCCCTGGCTACATCAACGGCCCCAGCATCTACTTCCTGGCCGCGGTTCCGCAGGACGGGATCGCCCCGGCCGACTACAACTACCGCATCAACGCCTCGCTCCAGAACATCTGGGCGCAGGTCAAGTCCGTGACCGTCTCCGGCTCCGGCGCCACCGCGGTCAAGATCCCCGCCGGCACCCTCAGCGCCCCTGACGCGAACAACACCTACACCGTGGTCTTCAACTCCGTGACCCTGCCGGCCAACATCACCATGCTGGAAGGCCTCATGGGCTACAGCTTCGCCACCGAGACCGACCTCGCCTCGCTGCCCGCGGCGCTCAAGGCTTCGGACTACACCGCCTTCACCGCCGTCACCCCGGATGCCGTCACCAGCACCGGCGGCCTGGTGATCCCCACCAAGACCGTGTTCAAGGTCGCCACCGGCATGCCCATGACCCGGCGCACCATCCTCAAGGACGACGCCTGCCTCAGCTGCCACGGCAACCTGGGCTTCTTCACCGCATCCACGATCCACAGCGGCGCCTACAACGACCCGCGCATCTGCATCACCTGCCACAACACCACCCGTTCGGACACGACCGGCTACTCCATCAACATCAAGAACTGGATCCACAGCATCCACTCCGGCGACTTCCGCACCTATGCCTTCAGCGCCGCCGCCCCCACCGGCACCGGCGACTGGCAGGTCGGCTACCCCGGCATCCTGAACGACTGCGAAAAGTGCCACATCCCCGGCGCCTATGCCTACGCCAACGCCGACCAGCAGGCGCAGCTGCCCAACATGCTCTGGAACACCATCACCCAGGGCTACAGCGCGGTCAAGACCTCCCCGATGGCGGGCACCGTCGCCGCCGGCTCCTACCAGGCTCCCTGGCTGAAGCCCGCCAACACCGGCGGTGTCGCCTTCTCCGCGGTGTTCACCACCGGCGCGCCCACCTACGGTGTCACGGCTCCCGCCGCCACCTCGGCCGTGACCTCGCCCATGACCGCCACCTGCACCGGCTGCCATGACAGCGCTCCCGCGGTCGCCCACATGGTCAACAACGGCGGCGTGATGTATAGCCTCCGCAGCGCCGCCTTCGCGCCCGGCACCAGCAACCTGGTCGCCGACGAGCAGTGCCTGATCTGCCACGGCGACGGCCGCGTCATGGACATCAAGGCGGTCCACGCGTTCTAGCCCGACCTCCGGGGCGGGAGCGATCCCGCCCCGGATTTTTCTCCTTCGACCAAACGACCTGGATATCACCTGATGACCCGGCCGACATCCCTTCCCAACTGAGGTTGTCGCATGCTGCTCCCCTTCCGGAAACTGCGGTCCCTGGCGGGCGCCCTCCTGGGCACCTGCGGCCTGTTCCTGGCCGCCCAGACCCCGGCTCCGGCTCCGGCCCCGGCGCCCGCGACCGCCTGGGTGCCGACGCCGCACAAGGCCAAGCCGGTCCGCCCGGCCAAGCCCAAGCCGGCCAAGGTCGCCCTGATCGACGTGAACAGCGCCCCCAAGGCGACCCTGATGACCCTTCCCGGCATCGACAGCGCCGCCGCCGACAAGATCATCGCCGGCCGGCCGTACGTGTCCAAGGCCAGGCTGGTCACCGGGAACATCCTGCCGATGGCGACCTTCCAGGCCATCAGGGCCCGGATCGTGGCCGCCAACGCCGCGGCGGCCCTCAAGCACGCCCCGAAGAAATAATTCCAGATCCCTGGGTCTTGTTTTTTTGGCCCCATGGCTCAAAATGAATGCTCAAGCCAAATCCGATTGAAAACCCCAATTCCCACACATCCATCCTAAGGAGGGTGCAGCATGCGACCTATCTCAATCAAGACGCTGGCCGGCGTGGTCCTCGCGACCGCCGTGGGCCTGTCGATCGTCGGCTGTAGCAAAGGCTCCGACGGCGCCGCCGGCATCAATGGCACCAATGGCGTCAACGGCGTCAACGGCGTCAACGGCGTCAACGGCACCAACGGCGCGAACGGCACCCAGGTGCAGTTCGTGGTCGACGCCACGACCCTGACGTCCGACCAGTGGATGGCCCTCAATCCCAAGGGGACCATCACCAGCGTCAGCAACCTCAACGGCAAGCCCGTGGTGAACTTCAAGATCACCGATTCCAACGGCTACCCCGTCACCAACCTCGACACCTTCACCCAGCTGCCCCACGGCGCCACGGTCGCGAACTTCCCCAACTTCGCGTTCTACGTCGCCAAGCTGGTCCCCGCCTCCAGCACCCTGCCCAGCAAGTGGGTCAACTACATGGTCGTCAAGCCGGGCACCAGCACCCTGCAGGCGCCCAACGCCGAATCCACGGGCATGATGGTTGGCCACGGTGACGGCACCTACACCTACACCTTCCAGACCGACATCTCCCTGGGCAAGGCCGCGACCGTGGCCGCCGGCCTCTCCGCCGCCGCCCTGGGCGACGTCACCGTCGACATGAACGCGCCGACCCGCATGGTCATCGAGTTCTACGGCAACGCCCGCGGCTACGGCATCGGCCGCCACGCCAACACCCCCGATGGCACCAGCGGTCCCGCCAACGCGGAAATGACCACCCCCATCAACATCATCAAGGACTTCATCCCCGCCACCGGCGCGGCCCCCGCGGCCCCCGCCGCCTCGCGCGAGATCGTCGCCACCGCCACCTGCGACCAGTGCCACACCAAGTTCAACTACCATGGTGCGCACCGCGTCGACGTCAAGGGCTGCGTGACCTGCCACACCGACCAGCGGCGCTACGGCTCCACCGGCGATGCCACCAGCACCGGCAACATGTACACCAGCGCGGACACCCACCAGCTCAACGGCACCGCCGAACTGGACTTCCCCCAGCTGGTCCACAAGATCCACATGGGCGACAGCCTGCAGATGACCGGCTACGACTTCGCCGTCGACAGCCTCATCGCCAGCCAGCCCAACGGCACCCCGCCCGACCAGATCCGCTATCCCCAGTCCGTGGCCAACTGCGGCACCTGCCACGTCGCCATGGCTTCCACCCCCCAGGCCGGCGACTGGAAGATGAACCCCAGCCGCGTCGCCTGCGGCGCCTGCCACGACAGCGTCAACTTCACCACCGGCACCAACCACGGCCCGACCAACTTCCCCCAGACCAATGACGGCGCCTGCGCGGGCTGCCACAACCCCGACGGCACCGGCTCCTTCATCGCCACCTACCACGTGCCCGTCACCCCGCCGGACCCGACCAACGCCGGCCTGCCCGCCAACCTCGGCGGCCTGTCCTCCAACAGCCACACCAACCCCGCCTACGTGGCCGGCAACCAGGCCAATCTGCCTGCCGGCGCCAACACGGTCAGCTGGAACATCATCTCCACCACCGCGGTTCCCGTCGCGGGCGGCGCCGGCACCACCATCACCTGGACCTTCCAGATCATGGTCAATGGCGCGCCTGCCACCATCAACCAGTTCAACCTGGCTGACCCCACCAAGTGGGAGATCCTGCCCGGCTACGTGGGCAGCCCGACCCTCTACTTCGCCTATGCGGCTCCCCAGGACGGCATCGCTCCCGCCGACTACAACGGGACCATCAGCGTCAACCTCCGCAAGCTCTGGCGCGGTGGCGTCCCCCAGGCCGGCAACACCGTGACCCAGGACGCGACCACCAAGAACATCACGGCCGTCTACAACCAGGCCACCGTCCCCACCGGCTCCACCATGATGACCGGCGGCATCGGCTACTTCTACGGCGTGGTCACCACGACCCAGGTTGCCGCCGCCACGACTCCGGCCCTCCAGGCTGCCCTCACGGACAGCCTGCCCCTGACCGAGATCGACCTGGCCGCCTACCCCTTCGGCACCACCGTCACCTCCACCAGCCCGCTGCCCTTCCAGGGCGGCCTCCAGGTCGCGGTTCCCAACGCCTGGGCCCTGCTCTCCGGCCAGACGGCCCGCCGCGCCATCGTCACCACGGCCAAGTGCCAGTCCTGCCACGAGAACCTCGGCGTCTTCACCGATGCCGTGTTCCACTCCGGCCAGCGCAACAACGCTGAGACCTGCACCTTCTGCCACAACGCCAACAGCATGGACGCCGGCTGGGGCTACAACATCAAGGAAGCCGTGCACTCCCTGCACGCCTCCAGCAAGCGCACCACCCCCTACACCTGGCAGTCCGGCCACACCTACTGGGATACCACCTATCCCGCCGTCCTCAACAACTGCGAAGCCTGCCACGTTCCGGGGTCCTATGACTTCACGAACGCCGCCAGCATGACCGCGGTGAACGGCAACAAGCTGCTCTGGACCACCACCGCCACGGGCACCGCCAGCGCCACCGGCGTCGTCCTCAGCGATCCCACCACCTACAGCGCGGTCGCGACCTACCTCGCGCCCAACTACGTCCCCGGCACCAACTACGGCGCGGCCCCCAGCTTCAACACCACGCTGGCCGCCAAGGCCAACGTCAAGTGGCCCTCCAACTCCGCCACGCCGACGACGATCACCACCGTCCCCGCCGGCGCCATGGTCGAGGCTGACCCCTCCACCCTGGTCAACTCGCCGATCACCTCGGCCTGCTACGCCTGCCACGACACCGTCTCGGCTGCGAGCCACATGAAGGGCCAGGGCGGCTACATCGGCACCCCGCGCTCCACCGTCGTGACCGCCTCGGCCACCGCCGCCGGCACCACCGTGACCTCGCCCCTGGTCCAGTCCGAAGCCTGCCTCACCTGCCACGGCAGCGGCGCGCTGGCTGACATCAAGGCCGTCCACATGAACTTCTAATTACCGTCTGGCCGGGGCAGCCCGGCTGAACAGGAGGCCCGGATGCGGCGACGCAGCCGGGCCTTCCTGCGTACGTGGCCCGGCCATTGACGGGCTCCCCCGGGGCCTGATACAACTCAAATTCACATAGTTGTTTGCGGAGTACCTGCATGAATCCTTCCGCGTTTCGGACCCCCATCCTGGCGTTCGCGCTGCTGCTCTCCGGCCAGGCCGGGGCCCAGGAGCCCCAGCCGCCCGCCGCGGCCGTCCCGGCCAAGCCCAAGCCCGCGCCCAAGCCCAAGCGCAAGCGCAAGGCCAACAAGCTGACCAACAAGTACAAGGGCAAGCTGATCGAGATCAACAGCGCCGGCAAAGCCGAGCTGAAGACCCTGCCCGGCATCACCGACGCCCTGGCCGACAAGATCATCGCCAGCCGCCCCTTCTACAGCAAGGCCAAGCTCAACGACGGCATCCTGCCCGCCGGCCTCTACTACGGCCTCAAGGACAAGGTCATGTGCGCGCCGCCCGGGCTGCCCAATAAGGCCAAGTAGGGATCAGTGCGCCTTGACCGCCGCCGCTTCGCGGTGGTGCTGCATGTCCAGGATCTGCAGATCGCGGATGGTCACCTGGGTCATGGATGCGTCCAGGTGCGCCTTCACGTCGTTCCAGGCCTTGTGCAGCGGGCAGGGGTTGTCCTGGTTGTCGCAGCGGGCGAAGCCCATGACGCAGCCCGACATCGTCTCGATGCCCTCCAGGGCCGCCACCACCTCGCCCACCGTCACCCGGTGGGCCGGGCGCGCCAGGCGGAAGCCGCCCCGCGGCCCGCGCACCGAATGCAGGATGCCCTCCTGGGCCAGGGATTGGAGGATCTTCGCCAGGTACGGGCCCGGCAGGTCCAGATGGGAAGCCAAGTCTTTGGCAAGACTGTAGGTTCCATCTTCAGGGAGAGCCGCGAGGGCTCGCAGCGCATATCCGGTGGCGGTCGAGAACAACATGGCCCATCCTAGTTCTTAATAAAGGATAAGCTGGTCGTAAAAAAACACCATTGAAAAAGAAACGGTTCAGAAATTTTTTCGCCGGGAAAAGGTGGTCCCCCGGACCTGCAGCAGGCCCTGGTCCTGGAACGCGCGGAGGGCCCGGGACAGGGTCTCGGGGGTCATGCCCAGCTGCGCGGCCAGCGTCTTCTTGGTGACCGGCAGGGCCATGGAACCGCCCTCGGGCACGTTCTCGCGGATCCAGGTGCGCAGCCGCTCCGAGCTGTCGGCGCCGGAGAGCTGCTCGACCTGGTGGATGAGCTTGCGCAGCCACACCGCCTGGCCGTGGATGATGGCCAGCGCCAGGTCCGGCTCGCGGCGCATCAGCGAGAGCACCGGCCCTTTGGGGAAGTGGTAGACCTTGGAGGGCTTCAATGCGGTCGCGGTGGCCGGGAAGGCCTCGCCGCCGAACATGGCCGCCTCGGCGAAGCTGTGCACCGGGGTCAGCACCGCCAGGGTCGGGTGGGCCCCGGGCGCCGGGCCGCTGCGGGTGAGCTGGATGGCCCCCTCCACCAGCACGAAAAAGCCCGTGCAGGGCTCGTCCTCCAGGAACAGCATGGCCTCGGGTTCCAGGGTGCGGGCCGTGGCCAGGGCGGCCAGCTGGTCGCGCTGGGCGGGCTGCAGCGTGCTGAACAGGGGTGCGGAGGACCATGGCGGGGCGGGCATGCCTCAGGATAGGTGGAGCCGGCCGGGCTTGCCAAGCGCCGCCGGGCCGGTTTTTCGCCTATGCTGGGGGAAACCCGGTTTGCGGAATGGAGTCGCACATGAAACGGTTAATGATCCTCGGTGGCTTGACCCTGGCCCTGGCCGGTTGCGCCGAACCCATCGTCTGCGAAAGCGTGCTGCGCCTCAAGGAGGGTGTGGACACGCTGAAGGAGGCCCAGGTCCTCCTGGAGGCGCCGGAACAGTCCATGACCAGCCCGGACGGCGGCCGGGTCTACATCTGGAAGACCACCACCCACAAGGGCGTGGGCGGCGGCACGATCACCGAAGTGGTGCTCACCTTCGGCCCTGACGGCAAGCTGGTCTCCAAGCGCTGCACCACCACCATCCAGGCGCCGGTGACCAAGGAACCTTCCGCCTAGGATCAGGGTTTCGCCGGGAGCGCCAAGGCGGCCAGGAAACCCGCGGCCAGCAGACCCGCCAGCGCCAGGGTGAGCCCCGGCCAGCGGGCCGGCGTGCGGATCGGCCGCCAGGCAAGATGGAAGCTGTGCGCGGCCTCGGTCATGGGGTCGCCCCACAGCTCCCAGCTGCCGTCCTCCCGGAAGATCCCGGACTTGCCGGTGAGGGTGGCGCGCAGCAGGGGCAGGCCGGTCTCGACGGCCCGCAGGCGGATCTGCACGGCGTGCAGGTCGGTGGCCACGGTCTGGTCGAACCAGCCGTCGTTGGTGTGGTTGCTCAGGAGGTCGCCGCCGGCGGCGGCCAGCCCCCGGGCGGCCCGGGTCTCCAGGAGGGCCTCGCTGCAGAGCAGCGGGTGCACCGCCAGCGGCCCCTGGGGCGTCGGGAAGCGGAAGCTGGAGCCGGGCCCCAGGGTGCCGGGCTCCTGGGACTGGAAGCCCAGGGTCCGTTCCAGCCAGGCCCGCACGGCGGGCGGGCCGGGCATGCGCTCGCCGAACGGCATGGGGTCGGTCTTGGCCTGCAGGAAGCTGGGCTGGCCGGCGGCCTCGCCCCGGACCAGGTTGTAGAGTCCGCCCTCGGTGCCGAACAGCCAGGCGATGCCCCGCCCCTGGGCCTCGGCCCGCAGCCGCGGGTTCGGCCCGCGGTCGTCGCGTCCCAGCACCGAGCTCTCCGGCCACAGCACCAGGGTGGCGCACCCGGAGCGGGGCAGGGCGGCCCGGCGCAATTCGGCGTCGGTGCGCCGCCACATGTCCGCCTCCATCCCGGGCCGGCGCTCGCCGGGCGGATAATTGGGCTGGATCATCACCACGTCCAGCTGCCGGGCCGGGCCCCGGGGCAGCCAGCGCCAGCCCAGGGCGGCCGCGGCCAGAAGCAGCAGCAGCAGGGCCGGAGCCGCCAGCACCCGGCGCGGGCCGGCCTCCCGGGCCACCTGCAGGCCGGTCCAGGCGCCGAAGCCCCAGAGCAGCGCGGTCAGGCCGTGGGTGCCGACGAAGGCGGCGCCGCGGGCCAGCCAGGGCACCGCGCCCATGGCCGCGCCGTTGCTCAGGTCGTAGACGTGGAAGCCCCAGGTCTCCCAGCCGACCATGATCAGGGCCGCGGCCAGGGCCCCGGCCAGGGGCCGCCGGCGGGCGGCCTTGAGGCCCAGCCAGCCCGCGGCGAACATGCCCAGGGCCTCGTAGCCGAAGAACAGCGCCGAGGCGGGCAGGGCGATGGCGTAGGGCAGGGGGCCCTTGGTGTGGATCACCGCCGGCACCCAGGCGAAGACCGCCATCAGGCCCGCCAGCAGGCCCAGGTAGATCCAGCCCGGCCGCCGGCCCCGCCCCAGCGCCGCGAAGATCACCACCGGCAAAAGGAAGGCCGCCGCGATCTCGGTGTAGCCCCGGCCCGAGGCCAGGGGGAAGCGGTAGCCCGCCAGGAGCAGCAGGGTGATGGCCAGGGGATCGAGGAGGCGTTTCACAGCGGGTTCCCTCCAAGCCGGGCGCGCCGGTCGGTCTCGTAGCAGGCGATGCCGGCGGCCACGGCGGCGTTGAGGCTCTCCACCCCCTGGATGGGGATGGCCACGCGGGTGATGCCGGCGGGCAGGACGGCGCCCTGGAAGCCGTGGCCCTCGTTGCCCACCAGCAGCCGGACCGGGCCGCCCAGCTCGGCCTGGGCCAGGGGCAGGGCGCCCGGGCCGCCGTCCAGGGCCAGCCAGGCGCCGGCGTCGAGCTCGAGCCGCTCGCGCCGGCGCACCGGCAGCAGGAAGGCCGCGCCCATGGACCCGCGCAGGGCCTTCGGGGCGAACGGGTCCGCGCAGCCCGGGCCCAGCACCGCCTCCTGGAAGCCGAAGGCCGCCGCGCTGCGGAGGATGGCGCCCAGGTTGCCGGGATCCTGGATCCCCCACGGCACGATCACCCGCCCGGGCAGAGGACCCTCCGGCGCGGCCCCCAGGGCCCCCAGGAGGGCGTGCTCAGGGGGGCTGCCCGCTTCGGCCAGGTCGCGCATCAGGGCCTCGCCCAGGACCCACGTGGGCAGGCCCAGGGCCCTTTCCAGGGGGTGGGGCGCGGCGCCCTCCAGGCGCAGCCAGGACATCGGCACGAACCGGCCGGAAGCCGGCGCCCCGTGCCAGGCCTCGATCAGCTTGGCGCCCAGCAGCAGCGTGTGGCCGCGGCCGGCCCCGCCGGAGTGGACCTGGGCCCGGAGCGCCTTGAACTTCGGGTTGGCCCTGCTTGTGATCAGTTGCCCAATTTCCATGAGATAAAGCCTAGCCTGAAGGAAAGCGTAGGACACGGCCTAAGGATCAAGGCAGAATCTTAGCCATCGACCATCTGCCGCGCCGGTCCTGCCGGTCCGCTCGAACTGAGTTCTGTCCCAAGTAGAGGGGGAATTGATGCAACCTTACGTTTCGTCCGACCAGAACCTGAGGGAGTTCTCCCTCAGGGCCGTGCTCATCGGCCTGGTGCTGGCCGTGGTCCTGGGGGCGGCCAACGCCTACCTGGGCCTCAAGGCCGGCATGACCATCGCCGCCACCTATCCCGCCGCCGTGATCTCCATGGCCCTCATCAAGCTCATGAAGGGGACCATCCTCGAGGAGAACATGGGCCGGACGGTCGGCAGCATCGGCGAGTCGGTGGCCGCCGGCGCCATCTTCACCATCCCGGCCTTCGTCATCTCCGGGATCTGGCCGCGCTTCTTCTCGCTGACCAACTACTTCACCTCGACCGCCATCATGTTCGTGGGCGGCACGCTGGGCATCATGTTCGTGGCCCTGCTGCGCCGGGTCATGGTCGAGGACGCCGAGCTGCCCTACCCCGAGAGCGTGGCCGCCGCCGAGATCCACAAGGCCGGCGCCAGCGGCGGGGGCGGCACCAAGGTGCTGTTCACGGCCATGGGCGTGGGCGCGGTGATCCAGGCCCTGGTGCAGATCCAGCTGTTCGCCAGCTCCTGGCAGTGGTTCGTCTACTTCAAGGAGAACTCCTTCGCCCTGATCGGCAAGGGCAAGGCGGCCCTGGCCAAGGGCGGCCTGTACCTGACCGCCCCCGGCATCAGCCCGGCCTACATGGGCGTGGGCTACATCATCGGGCCCAAGCTGGGCGCCCTGAACTTCGCCGGCGGCGTCCTGGCCTGGGGCCTGATGGTGCCCCTGATCATCTACTTCATCGCCCCCTACTCGATGCCGGCCAACGCCACCATGGCCGACTGGTTCTCGCTGTCGGCGGCGGTATGGAAGTTCATCGTCCGGCCCATCGCCATCGGCGGCATGCTCATGGGCGCCGGCTTCACCCTGTTCAAGATGCGCAAGAGCCTCAGCACCGGCCTGTCCCGCTCGGTCTCCGACGTCAAGAAGGCCGCCGCCGGCGAGCACACCATCGACCGGGTCAACCAGGATCTGCCCTTCACCTGGGTCATGGCCGGCATCGCCTTCGCCGCCGTGGCCACCTTCCTGATCACTTGGCGGATCTTCCACGTGGGGGCCATGGTCTCGATCGTCGCCGCCCTGGTGATGGTCATCGTCGGCTTCTTCTTCTCGGCCATCAGCGGCTACCTGGTGGGCATCATGGGCTCCAGCAACAACCCCATCTCCGGCCTGACCCTGTCGGCCCTGGTGGTGACCGCGCTGGTCATGGTGGCCCTGGGCGTCAAGGGCAACGCCGGCGTCGCCGCGGTGCTGGGCGTGGCCGCCATCGCCTGCGTGGCCACCGCCGTGGCCGGCGAGATGCTGCAGGACCTGAAGGTCGGCTACATCCTGGGCGGGACCCCCTGGCGCATGCAGGTGGGCGACATCCTGGGCGTGGGCCTGGCCGCGGCCGTGCTGTTCCTGCCCCTGATGATCCTGCACGAGGGCGACATCAAGAAGGCCGCCGAGGCCCAGATCGTCCAGCTCGAGAGCCAGCACATCCAGACCGTCACCTCCGGCGACCGCACCTACACCATCGCCGAGCTGCGCCAGCTCCCCGCCGACCAGAAGAAGGTGGTCATGCAGCTGGACGCCGGCTTCGGCAGCCCCAACATCCCCGCCCCCCAGGCCGGCCTCATGGCCATGCTCAGCAAGGGCATCGTCGAGGGCAAGATGGCCTGGCCGCTGATCATCGTCGGCATGCTGATGGGCTTCGCGTTCATCCTCATGCAGGTGCGCAGCCCGATGCTGGTCAGCGTCGGCATGTATCTGCCCCTGGGCACCACCTTCGCCATCTTCCTGGGCGGGTGCGTCAAGGGCATCGTCGACATGGTGGCCGAGAGGCGCGGCCTCAACGCCGCCCAGAAGGTGCGGGTGGAGAACTCCGGGGTGCTGGTGGCCGCCGGCCTCATCGCCGGCGAGGCCCTGGTGGGCCTGGCCTTCGCCGCCCTGACGTTCTTCGAGGTGCCCTACACGGTCTTCGCCCACCCGGCGGCGATCACCTTCCTGGTCAGCCTGGCGATCCTGGCCGGCATCGGCGTCTACCTGGTCAAGCTGCCGCTGGCCAACGCCGGCGCCGCCGACGAGCCGGCTCCGCCCAGCGCCAACTTCTGAGCCGTGAACTGAACCCGCGGGTCCCGGCGCGCCGGGGCCCGCGGCTTTGCCAAGGAGCGCCATGCGCAGCCTGACCGTGGGCGAACTGCTGGGCCGGATCCCGGTCCAGGCCGTGCCCTTCGAGGTCCTGGAGGACGGCCGGGTGGTGCTCCTGCGCCCCAAGTTCGTGGACAAGCGCATGGCCTGGCTGCAGCGCCTGCTGCCCCGGCCGGAGTTCCGGGTCCGCCTGGACGCCCGCGGCAGCTTCATCTGGGCCGCCCTGGATGGCGTCCGCACCGGCCAGGGTGTGTGCGACGCGGTGCGGGCGCAGTTCGGCCAGGAAGCCGAGCCGGTGGAGGAACGGACCGTAGCCTTCCTGCATCAGCTGGTTTCCGGCAAATTCGCCCTCCTCACGGACCGGCCGGCATAGTAGGTTATGGAAGGAACTGAAGATGCGCATTCTGGTGGCCGAGGACGACCAGACCACCCGGATCGTCATCGTGTCGATCCTGGAGCGGGTCTTCAAGCATGAGGTCATCCAGGCCGCCGACGGCGGCGAGGCCTGGGATATCCTGCGCAGCCCCGGCGCCCCGCGGCTGGCCATTCTCGACTGGATGATGCCGGTGCTGGAGGGCCCCGAGATCTGCCGGAGAGTGCGCCGGCTGCCGAACGTCCTGCCGCCGTACATCATCATGGTCACCGGCCGGGACGCCAAGGCCGACATCACCCAGGCCCTGGACGCCGGCGCCGACGAGTACCTGACCAAGCCCATCGATTTCACCGAACTCCGGGCCCGGGTGGACGTCGGCCGGCGCATCCTCGACCTGCAGACCTCCCTGGCCGACCACGTGTACAAGCTCCAGGAGGCCATGGGCCAGGTCCGCACGCTCCAGGGCATCATTCCCATCTGCCAGCACTGCCACAAGATCCGCACCGACCGGGAATCCTGGCAGGGCCTCGACCAGAACGTCGCCAGCCACACCGACGCCACCTTCAGCCACGGCATCTGCCCGGACTGCGTGCGCGACGTGGCGATGCCGGAGTTGCGGAGGTTGTCGGAATCCCTGGGCGGAGAATCCGCCAGGCTTGGCACAAATCCCACCTCTCCCGCATCGGACTAAAGGTGGGAATGCCATTCCCCGTCTGGGGAATGCATTGTGAATTCCAGTTTCATTGCATATATCGACGAATCGGCAGACGAGGGCTTCGTATTCAGGCTTGACGGAAGTGGCAGTTCTCGCTGGTTTGTTCTTTCGGCCGTGGTTATTCGCCAGACCAACGATCTTCAGATGGTTTCTTGCCTGAAAGACGTTCGGAGGGTGCTTCTCAAGCCAGATAAGCTACCACTTCACTTCGTGGATTTGAAACATGAACAGCGGGTTCCCTATGTCCGGCGGATCGGGAATCTGCCCATTCGCACCGTCAGTGTTTTGGTATACAAACCTCCCCTCTGAAGCGAACACTCTATCGATACCGTGGGGAGGTTTTCGGGTATGGGCTCAAGGTTTGGCCGGAGGACCTGGCCGTCATCCAAGCAAGGGCCCCCGAAGCATCAAGCCTCGGGGGAATTTGAAAAAGGTCCCGGGAACCGAGGATCCCACCCAATTGGGCTGCCACTCATCACAAGCGGCCTCTACCACTCCCGCGCTTACCAGGGACCAGCATCGGGTTGTTGCCGCCAATTGTCAAGGCAGCCATGGCACGTTGGCGCTGTGCAAAGCCGCCGGCATCCTTGCCTTGTTGAAATGCCTACAGCTACTCGATCGGCAGCCGCCCCTGGGTCATGCGGATGATCGCCGGCACGTGCAGGTCCTCGGCCATGGTGGCCAGTTCGCCGCTGGGGGTGGGGGCCTGGGGCAGGAGGCGGGTGGGGGTCATGGGGGCGTATTCGCCGCTCGAGGGGGGCACCTCGCCGTAGATCCGGCCGGAGTCGCCGTTGACGGTCGGGAGCGGCTCCCCGGGGGCCGGGCGGGTGTCCAGCGGCAGGGCGGGGAGGTTGTGGGAATCGAGGGTGCTGGCGAAGCCCGAGGCCAGCACGGTGACCAGGGCGCGGTCCTCCATCTCCGGGGCCTCCACCTGGCACAGCTTGATGTCGGCCAGGCCGTGGTAGTGCCGGCTCAGGTAGCCCATGGCGGTCTCGACGGCGGACAATTCGACCCGGTCCCAGTCGGCCATGATCGAGACGATCACCTGGGATGCGGCGCCCAGGTTGTCGCGCTCCAGGAGCGGGCAGTCCAGGGCCTTCTGCAGGGCGTCCAGGAGGGCCTCCTCGCCCCGGCCGGAACCGGTGCCGATGAGGGCCTCGCCGCCGTTGCGGAGCACCGCCTCGACGTCGGCGAAGTCGCCGTTGAGGGTGCCCGGGCGCAGGATCAGGTCGGTGATGCCGCGCACGCCCTGGATGAGCACGCCGTCGGCCACCCGGTAGGCCTCCTTGACCTTCACGCCCTTGTCGCAGAGGGTGAGCAGCTTCTCGTTGGAGACGACGATGACGGTGTCGGCGGTCTCGCGCAGGTTCTCGAGGCCCTGGACGGCCTTGTCGGCCTTGTTGACGCCCTCCCAGCGGAACGGGGTGAGCACCACGGCCACGGTCAGGGCGCCGTACTCCCGCGCGCAGCCGGCCACGATCGGCGCCGCGCCGGTGCCGGTGCCGCCGCCCATGCCGCCGGTGATGAAGACCATGTCCGCGCCCTGCAGGGCCGCCAGGATCTCCTCCCGGCTCTCCTCCGCGGCCACCGCGCCGCGCTCGGCGTTGCCGCCGGCGCCGAGGCCGCGCATGCTCATCGGCCCCAGGGGGATCTTCACATGGGCCTTGCTCTGGGCCAGGCTCTGCTGATCGGTGTTCATGGCGATGAACTGGACCCCGCCCACGCCGCTCTGGATCATCCGGTCCAGGGCGTTGCAGCCGGCGCCGCCCACGCCCACCACCTTGATGTTGGCGCCGGGCAGGTGGATGGGATTGGGCAGGAAGGGGATTTCGTTCATTTGGCCGTCCGTCAGATCCGTCACTTGAACCTCTCCAGGAAACCGAGGAGACCACGACGGCGGGCGGGCCGTCCGATGGACTCGTTCATGCCGCGGTGAAGATCCTTCACCGCGCCGAGGGCGTTGGTATACAGGGGGTTGGCGATGGCGTGGGAGAGCCCCTGGACGCCGATCACCCGGCCCAGCACCACCCGGGGCCGGCCCAGGATGCTCTGCGCCAGGTTGGGCAGGTGCGGCAGCAGGGAGCCGCCGCCGACCAGGTGCACGCCGCCGTGGATCTCGTGGATCAGGCCGGACCGGCCGATCTCGGCCAGGACCATGTTCAGCAGTTCGATCGCGCGGGCGTGGAGCACGTCGGCGAGCTCGCGCCGGGACACCTGCCGGCCCTCGTCCTCCAGCTCCACGTGCTCCTCCAGGGGGACCTGGGTGGGCAGGGCGGTGCCGTAGATGCGCTTGATCCGCTCGGCCATGCCGATTCCGCCCAGGTGCTTGGTGATCTCCAGGTCCTTGGTGAAGTGCATGCCGCCGATCGGGATCACCGCCGAGTGGAACAGGGTGCCGCGCAGGAAGACCCCGAGGTGGGTCAGCTGGTCGCCGATGTCCACCACCACCGCGCCGTTCTCCTTGTCCTCGCGGCTCAGCACCGCCTCGGCCGAGGCCAGCGGCGAATACATCAGGGTGGCGTCCTGGAGGCTGGAGAGGAACAGGGCGCGGTTGATGTTCTCCAGCACCGAGCCCGGGGCCACGATGATCCGCACCTCGGCTTCCAGGGTGTCGCCCTTCATGTCCACCGGGTTGCGGATGTCGCGCTGGCCCTTGATGTGGAAGATCTGCGGGAGGCGGTGGAGGACGGTCTCCTCCTTGGCCAGCTTGCAGCCGTTGGTGGCCTGCTCGAGGACCCGGTCCCGGTCTTGGACGGTGATGACCCGGTCCGGCGACGAAATGGTGATGGAGTCCCGCAGGTTCTCGCCCTTGAACTGGATGCCGCCCACCGAAACGCGGATGCCGTCCAGCCGGGTCTGCCCGGAGGTGCGCATGGCCTCTTCGACCGCGCGGTTGATGGCGGCCACGGTGAGGCCCATGTCGGTGATCTCGCCGAAGCGGATGCCGCCTTCGGGGCTGGCGTGGCTGGAGCCGGTGACGTTCAGGGCGCCGCTTTCCTCCTGGACCGCAACCACCGCGACGACTTTGCTGGCTCCCAGATCCAGACCTAGTAGAACTGCGGGTTGCACCATTGTTTATCCCTGTAGACCTGAGCCCCAGCATAACCGCACAGGAACTGGATTTACAGGATTGAAAATTCAGTGCTGTTGCGCCTGGACCTTGGGTGGCTGGGTGTCCTGGGGCTCGCCGACGGCGATCTCGTCATCCCACCGCAAATCCACATAACGCACCGCGGCGAGGTCCGGGCGCTTGGATAATTCGTTGAGATACAGCATCTGGAAATTGGGGATGTTCTTGGTGGGCTCGAGCCGGGAGAGGTAGATGGGGGCGTCCAGGCCCTCCAGGTAGGCCACCGGGCCGCGCTCGCTCCAGCGCAGCTCGGTGATCCGGTCGTAGAACTCCTTCTGGCGGTTCCGGAGGGCGGTGGCGGCCCGGATCAGCTGGACCATGGCCGCGTCCCCCTGGCTGCCGGGGTCGGCCACCACCGGGATCGGCACCGGGTCGATCTGGTTGAGCCGGTCCAGGACGATGCCGTCGTCGGCCACCAGGAACACCCCTTCGGGGCGGGCCAGCCAGAGCAGGGGCTTGCGCTCCTCCACCACCAGGCTGAGCCGGTCCGGAGGGTCCCGGCGGATCAGCAGGCCCTTGACCCAGCGCTTGGCCTCCAGGGACTCGCGCAGCTTCTCGGCGTCGAACCAGAACAGCGGCTTGCCCAGGCAGAGCTTGTCGGCCAGCGCCTGGGCCTGCTCCAGGCGCTCGCCCCGGCAGCCCGAGATCGTGACCGTCTCGATGGTCAGCTTCTGCAGGCCCAGGTAGCGGTGGCCCAGCTCCAGGGCGCCGTAGCCGGCCCCGGTCACCAGCAGGGCCACCAGGGCCACCCTGGCCCAGGGCATCCAGGGGCGGCGCGGGCGGGTCCGGGGGAGGAGGGGCATGGGTAGTCAGGTTTACCAGATCTCGACTTCAGGTTCGAGTTCTATCCCATGGCAGTCCCGTACTTTGGACTGGACCAGGGCCATGAGCTCGCGGAACTCGGAGGCGCTCGCGCCGCCGAGGTTGACCAGGAAGTTGCCGTGCTGGGGGCTGACCTCGGCCGCGCCGACCCGCAGCCCCTTGAGCCCGGCCTGGTCGATCAGCCGGCCTGCGCTGAATCCAGGGGGGTTCTTGAAGATGCAACCGGCGTTGCGCTTGTCCAGGGGCTGGCTGGTGCCGCGCCTGGCCTTGCAGTCGGCCACCCGGGCCCGGATTTCGGCGGGGTCGCCCTCCGCCAGCCGGACCACCATCCCCAGCGCCAGCCGGCCGCCCTCCAGGAAGCTCCAGCGGTAGCGGAACTCCCCGGGCTCCGGGGCCTTCTCCACCAGGTCGCCCTCGGGCGTCAGGAACCGGAACCGGGCCAGGATGTCCACGGTCTCCCGGCCGTAGGCCCCGGCGTTCATGTGCAGGGCGCCGCCCACGGTGCCGGGGATGCCCGAGGCGTATTCCATGCCCGCCAGGCCCATCGCGGCGGTGTCGCCGCTCAGGCGGATGTGCCCGTAGCTGGCCGGGGCGTGCACGTCCAGCCCCTCCCGGCGCACCTGGGCGGCCAGCTTGAGCCGGACCACCGGGGTCTCGATGTCCCCCAGCACCACAAGGTTGCTGCCGCCGCCCAGGATCCGCCAGGGCAGCCGCTCGCGGGCGCAGGCCCGGACGAAGGCCTGGGCCTGGGCTTCGGTCTCCGGCTCGAACAGCCACCGGCACACCCCGCCCACGCCCAGGGTGGTGAGCTTGGCGAAGGGCACGTCCCGGCGGTGCGGGACGGCCAGGAGGTCGTCGGGCCAGGGAAGGGCCATGGAACCGATCATACCTTGTAGGATGGGTCCCATGCGCTGGATGGCCCTGGACCACGGAACCAAGAACATCGGGATCGCCTTCTCGGACGAGCTGGAGATCCTGGCCTCGCCCTTCGAGGTCTGGCCCAGCCTGGGCGAGCCGAGCCTGGACCGGCTGGCCCGGCTGGCCCGGGAGGAGGGCGTCCAGGCCCTCCTGGTGGGCCTGCCCCGGCACAAGGACGGCAACGAGAGCGCGACCGCGCCCCTGGCCCGGGCCTTCGGCGAGGCCCTGCGGGACCGCACCGGCCTGCCCCTGCTGTTCTGGGACGAACGCCTCACCAGCGTCGAGGCCGACCGCCTCCTGGCGGCGCGGGGCGTCAAGGCCAAGGACCGCAAGGCCCGCCTGGACGCCGCGGCCGCGGCCGTGATGCTCCAGGACCTGATCGAGACCCGCCGGTCCAGGCAGGTGCCCCCGGGGAGGCTCGAATGATGAAGACAGCTCTGACGATCCTGGTTTCCGCCCTGCCAGCCCTTTCTGCGGACCCGGTGGTCACCGAGGGCGATTTCCTCGCCCGCGATTTCAGGTTCCAGACCGGCGAGATCCTGCCCGAAGTGCGCCTGCACTACCGGACCCTGGGCCAGCCCGCGCGGGGGCCGGATGGGCGTATCAGCAACGCCGTGCTGCTCCTGCATGGGACCACGGCCACCGGGAGGAACTTCCTGGCCCCCAGCTTCGCCAGCGAGCTCTACGGCCCGGGCCAGCCCCTGGACATTTCCAGATACTACCTCATCATCCCGGACAGCCTCGGCCGGGGCGGTTCCAGCAAGCCCAGCGACGGGCTGCGGACCCGGTTCCCGCGCTACGGCTATCTGGACGTCCTGGCCGCCCAGCACCTCCTGGTGACCAGGGGCCTGGGGGTGGACCACCTGCGGCTGGTGATGGGGACCTCCATGGGCGGCATGCAGACCTGGCTCTGGGGCGAGCGCTACCCGGGCATGATGGACGCGCTCCTGCCCATCACCAGCCAGCCCACCCAGATCTCCGGGCGCAACCTGCTCTGGCGCCGGGTCCTCACCGAATCCATCCGCAGCGATCCGGACTGGCAGGGCGGCAACTACACCGCGCCCCCCACCCACTGGGTCAAGACCGTGCCGGTGTTCACGTTCATGATCGGCAGCGCGGCGCGCCTGCAGGAGCAGGGGCCCACCCGCCGGGAGGCCGGCGCGCTCTACGACCAGCTCGTGGCCGACGCCCTCAAGAACTACGACGCCAACGATTTCCTCTATTGGTTCGAATCGTCCTGGGATTACGATCCGGAACCGGACCTGGGCCGGATCCAGGCCCGGCTGACCGCGGTCAATTTCGCCGACGACCTGGTCAACCCGATTGAAATCAATCTGATGGAAAAGCTGGTGGGCAAGGTGCCGGGCGGCCGTTTGGTGCTGATCCAGGCCGACGGCGCGACCCTGGGACACCTGAACCAGAACCGCGCCGTCACCTGGAAGAATTATCTGGCCGAACTGCTGCGCTGAATTACTTGGCAGGCTGCTCGGTCACGGCCTTGGCCTTCTTGTGGGCCTTGGCGGTGCCGGCCTTGGCCTTGTCCGCGCCCTTGGCGGTGGCGGCCTTGACCTGCTCGGAGCCCTTGGGCAGCTTGGCGGCCTTGGCGTCGGCCTTGGTCTTGGCCTCGTCGACCTTGGCGTCGGCCTTGGTCTTGGCCTCGTCGACCTTGGCGTCGGCCTTGGTCCTGGCCTTGTCGACCTTGGCGGTAGCCTTGGCCTTGGCCTCGTCGACCTTGGTGGCCGCCTTGGCCTTGGCGTCGTCGACCTTGGTGGCGGCCTTGGCCTTGGCGTCATCGACCTTGGCGGCGGCCTCGGTCTTGGCGGCGTTCTTCAGGTCGTCCATGGACTGGGCCCCGAGGGTGAGCGAGGCGGCGAGCAGAAGCATTGCAAGCTTCATGGGGTCTCCTAGGTAGGGAGTTGGATGGGGGTTCAGTCTTTCTCCAGGATGGGATAAATCCAGCCAGCGAACAAGGCGCCCGCCAATGGAGCCAGCCAGAACAGCCACAGCTGGCCCAGGGCCCAGCTCCCCACGAACAGGGCCACGCCGGTGGAGCGGGCCGGGTTGACGCTGGTGTTGGTGACCGGGATGCTCACCAGGTGGATGAGGGTCAGGCACAGGCCGATGGCCAGGGGGGCGAAGCCCGCCGGCGCCTTCCGGCCGGTGGCCCCGAGGATGACGAACAGGAAGAAGAAGGTCATCACCACTTCGCAGACCGCCCCGGCGGCCAGGCTGTAGTGGCCCGGGCTGTGCTCCCCGTAGCCGTTGCTGGCGAACCCGCCCAGGACGAAGTCGGGCTTGCCCGAGGCGATGAAATACAGCACCGCCGCGGCGGCGACGGCCCCAAGCACCTGGGCGATCCAGTAGGGGAGCACGTCCTTCCAGGGGAACCGGCCCCCCGCCGCCAGGCCCAGGGTCACGGCCGGGTTCAGGTGGCAGCCGGAGATCGGGCCGATGGCGTAGGCCATGGTGACCACCGACAGGCCGAAGGCCAGGCTCACCCCGGTCAGGCCGATCCCGACCCCGGGAAAGGCCGCGGCCAGGACCGCGCTGCCGCAGCCGGCGAAGGCCAGCCAGAAGGTGCCGATGAATTCCGCAGGAAGGCGCTTATCCAATCCCATTGCCGACTCCTAGGAAAAGGCCGGGCCAAGCCCGGACGGGTGAGAAAGCGGACGACCTCACCATAGGACCAAGGCCTCCGCAGATCCACCCCGTATTTTCCTCAGGCTCCCCCGGGCCCCATCCGCACGATCCGGCCGCAGCGCTCGGCCAGGGCCATGTTGTGGGTGACCAGCAGGGTGGTGGGGCGCAGCTCCTGGTGCAGGCGCAGCAGGAATTCGAAGACCTCCCCCGCCGTGGCCGGATCCAGGTTGCCGGTGGGTTCGTCCAGGAGCCAGAGACCGGGCCGACGAACAAGGGCGCGGGCGAGGCCGACCCGGGCCGCCTGGCCGCCGGACAAGGTGGCCGGCAGGCGAGGGCCGAACCCCGCCAGGCCGACGGTCTCCAGCAGCTCCTGGATCCAGGCATGGTCGCCCGGGGCCAGATCGCGGGCGATCCGGATGGGCATCAGCAGGTTCTCCTCCACCGTGAACTCCGGCAGCAGGTGCGGCTGCTGGAAGGCCAGGCCGACGTGGGCCCGCCGGAACAGGGCCGAGGCCTCGGGCTGGCCCATGGGCACGGCCAGGCCGCCGGCGGCGATGCGGCCGCCCTCCCAGTGGTCGAGGCCGGCGATGCAGTTGAGCAGGGTGGTCTTGCCGACGCCCGATACGCCCACCACGGCGCACAGCTCGCCCGCGGCCACCTCCAGGGAAAAGCCGTCGAACACCGGATGTTCGGCGCCCGGGTAGGTCTTGTGCAGATCGGTGATGGCCAGGGGCAGCCCGCTCATCGCATCAGCTCCACCAGTTTCCAGTACAGCTCGAAGGTGGCCAGGGCGTCGCCCAGGGCCGTGTGGCGCTTCGCCTCGGGCACCTGGATGCCGAAATGGGCGAACAGGGCGCTGGAGCCCAGGTTGTCCATGGGCAGCTTGCCGGCGTCGCGCAGGGCCGCGGCCAGGCTGTGGGTGTCCACCACCCGGTGGCTGAAGCGCGGCTCCAGGGTCTGCCCGAGCCCGGCCAGGAAGGCCCCCAGGAAGGCCTGGTCGAACGACACGTTGTGGCCGGCCAGGGTGATGGGTTTGCAGCGGTGGGGGAAGTGCTGGTCCAGGAACACGTTGATCACGTCCAGGGCCATCGCCGGGTCGAGCGCGGTCGCGGCGTGCTGGACCAGGTCGATCCGGTTCACGGCCATGCCGCCCGCCGAAACCACGAAGGGCTCGTGGCGGATCAGCACCTCCAGGCTGTTCACCACCCGCGGGCCTTCGCCCACCACCAGGCCGAGGCTCAGCAGGCTGTGTTGCCGGGGGTCCAGGCCGCCGGTCTCGGTATCGATGAAGAGGAGGGATTGGGTCATGTCGGCCTCACTCGGCGCGCAGGGCGTCCACGGGATCCACGTTGGCGGCGCGGCGGGCGGGGTAGCGGGCGGCGGCCCAGGCCACCACTAGCGGGAAGACGGCCACCACCACGATGTCCAGGACCCCCAGCCGCAGGGGGACGTAGGTGATGAAGTCGTAGACCGCCGACGGCAGCTTGATCAGCTTGTAGTGGTCCGCCACCAGGCACAGCGGCACCGACACGCCCAGGCCCCAGAGGGTGCCCACCACGCCGATGCGCAGGCCCTGCAGCTCGAACAGCCGCTGGATCTGCTTGGGGGTCGCGCCCAGGGCCAGCAGCACCCCCAGGTCCCGGCGCTTCTCGGTGACCAGCAGCACCAGGCTGCCGACGATGTTGAACACGGCGATCAGCACGATCAGCGAGAAGATCGCCGCCATCATCCACTTCTCCACCCGCAGGGCGGCGAACAGGGAGCGGTTGGTGTCGCGCAGGTCCTGGGCGAACCAGGGGCCCCGGGGGCCCTCGTTCAGGGCGTTGAGCACGGCCGGCTTGACCTGCTCGATGGCGTCGACGCTGCGGGCGCGCACCTCGATCATCTCCGCCTCGGCGCTCCCGGCCAGCCGCATGGCGTCGTTGATGTGGATGAAGGCCCAGGCCTTGTCGTATTCGCCGATGTGGCTGTTGAAGATCCCGGCCACCTTGTAGGCCGACATCTGCGGCTGCAGGCCGGAGAGCCCCAGCTCCAGGCGCAGGAACACCACCGCAACGTTGTCGCCGGGCCGCAGGCCCAGTTCGTCGGCCAGGGTCCTGCCCAGGACGATCTCGCCCTCCTTGAGCTGCTCGATGGGCGTGGGCAGCAGGCTGTCGAAGATCCGGGAGGTGCCGTGGGCGGTGGCCGGATCCACGCCCTTGAGCAGGAGGGGCGCCGGCGGGGTGTCGGCGCTGGTGGGCCGGATCAGGCCGTGGTCCAGCCGCATGGGGCTGGCCGCGACCACCCCGGGGATGCGCCGGATCCGGGCCAGGGTGCCGTCGGTGTCGGGGATGTCGCCCTGCAGATGGGCCACCGTGAAGTGGCCGGTGGCCGAGAACAGGTTGGCCTGGATCTCCTCCAGCAGCCCGTTGGCGATGGCCAGGGCCACCACCATGGCGAACACCCCCAGGGCGATGCCCCAGCGGGCGAAGCCGACCATCACCCGCACGAAGGCGCCCTTCTTGCGGGTGTGCAGGTAGCGGTTGGCGACGTACGATTCGAACGACACTAGTGATCCCGTTCGTGTTCATGGAGGAAACGCACCAGGAGCCGGTCCACCAGCTCCCAGACTTCCAGCAGCGCGGCGATGGCCATGGCCAGCCCCACCCCCAGCATCAGCCCGCGCCCCAGCGGCGTGAAGAAGAACCGCGCCACCTTGGGGAAGGACCAGACGAAGGCCGGCAGTCGCACCCGGTTGAAGGCCGCCAGCGTGGCCAGGAGCATCCCGCCCCAGAGGAGGTAGAAGAACCGCAGGCTCCGGCCCACGGAGTCCAGCACCGGCGAGTAGGCCCGGAGCCTCGGCATCAGTTGTGGGCGACCAGGGACGAGCCCTTGGGCGCCTTCAGGGAGATCACCTTCTTCTTGAGCATGGCGGCGGCCTCGGGCAGGGTCTCCAGGGCCTTCCTGACCTGGGGGTCGCGGGTGGAGATGTACTTGAACCCGGCCTCCATCCCGAAGGCCACGTTCTGCATCTCCATGCCCAGCTGGTCGCGCATGTCGGCCTGGTTCTGGGGATCCTGCCATTCGGCGGGGGTGCATTCGATCTTCTGTTCCTTCATCCAGGCCTGGAACCGGGCCATGAGCGCGTCGTCCGGCACCTGCTGGGGCTTGATCCCGCGCTTCTCCTTCTCCAGCACCGCGAACTTGAAGTAGGCGCTGTTCCGGAACCGCAGGTTGCCGGCGAAGGTGGTGAGCTTGCCGCCGTCCACCGTGTAGTCCGGGGTGATCCCGCCGCCGCCGTAGACGGTGCGGCCCAGGTCGGTCTTGAACACCGGGCCCTTCTCGCCCAGGGGCTCCTTGGTGTCCTCGGGCAGCAGGTAGTCGTCGATGCCGTGCATGTAGTCCCGCTGGATGCAGCGGCCGGAGGGGGTGTAGTAGCGGGCGGTGGTGAGCGCGAGCCCCCGGGTGCGGTTGATGGCCATGACCGCCTGGACGAGGCCCTTGCCCCAGCTGGTCTGGCCCACCACCAGGCCCCGGTCGTGGTCCTGGACGGCGCCGGTGACGATCTCCGAGGCCGAGGCCGTGCCCCGGTTGATCAGCACCACCATGGGGAAGGTGTCCAGGATCGAGCCCTTGGGCGTGCGGGTCTCCTGCGGATCGCGGCCGTCCCGGCCCTTCTGGGTGACGATCAGCTCGTCCGGGCCCAGCAGCTGCCGGCAGATGCCGGTGGCCGCGTCGAGCAGGCCGCCGCCGTTGTAGCGCAGGTCCAGGATCAGGTCGGTCATGCCCTGGCCCTTGAGGCTGCGCACCGCCTTCTCGAACTCCTCGGAGGTGGTCTCGCCGAAGTCCTTGATGACGATGAAGCCGGTGGTCGGGTTGAGCATGAAGGCATACTGGACGCTGTTGGAGGGGATCTCGCTGCGGGTGATGGAGAACCGCATCAGTTCCGGGAAGCCGGCCCGCTGCACCGCCACTTCCACCACCGTGCCCTTGTCGCCCCGCAGCTTCTGCACGGCGGCATTGGAAGTCCAGCCTTCGGTGCTTTTGCCATCAATCTCGCGGATGTAGTCGCCGGCCCTCAGGCCGACCTTCTCCGAGGGGCCGCCCCGGACCGTGCTGACGATCACCACCCCGTCGGGCTGCTGCTGGATGATCGAGCCGATGCCGAAGAAGGACCCCCGCTGGTCCTCGCGCATGGTCCGGAACTCGGTCTCGTCCATGTAGTAGGAGTGCGGGTCGAGGGTGTGCAGCATGCCCGAGATCGAGGCGTGGGCGATCTGCCTGGGCTGCGGCGGGTCCACGGCCTGCTTCTGGACCAGGCCCATGATCTCGGTGAGGGTGTCCAGGCTGCGCTGGCGGGCCCGCTCGTCGCCGGCGCGCCCGGCCAGGGGCACGTAGACGGCCATGGTGGCCAGGATGACCACCCATATCCAACTGCTTCTGAACCATCGCGCCATGCCCGCGCTCCCTAGAAACCTTCGAGAATCCGTTCCGCCCTGTCGGCCATCCGGTCCCGCCGGAGGCGGGTCGCGAGCACGATGGCCTGCAGGTCCTGGTAGGCCTGCTCCAGCGTGTCGTTCACCACAAGGTAGTCATATCCGCTGAACTGGCACATCTCGTGGCGGGCGTAATCGAGCCGGATCTGGATCTCCTCCTCCGGGTCCCGGCCGCGCTTGCGCAGCCGGTCGGAGAGCGCCTGGGCCGAGGGCGGGATCAGGAAGATCATCACCGCGTCCGGGATGGCCTCGTGCACGTTGCGGGCGCCCTGGGTCTCGATGTCGAGCAGGATGTCCTTGCCCGAGGCCAGGTGGGCCATGATCCAATCCTTGCCTGTGCCGTACTTGTGCCCATAGACCTGGACCCATTCCACCAGCCCGCCGGCCTCGATCATCTGGTCGAAGAGAGCCTCGGTCACGAAGAAATAGTCCTGGCCATCGGTTTCGCCGGCCCGGGGGGCCCGGGTGGTGAAGGAGATGGAAAAATCAAGATCCGCCACTTCCCGGACCAGCCGCTTGGCCAGGGTGGATTTCCCGGTGCCCGAGGGGGCCGAAAGGACGAACACATTACCTGAATGACTGATCAATGGCAGACTCCAAGGGACTATCTTAGCCATTGTCGCCCGGCGGCGGGGGCCCCATACTCAGGAACCCCGGCCAGCCCGGACCTCGAGGGGCGAGGCGGCAGGGGACGCAACACCCGGGGGTGACTGGTTTCGACAGGTTGCCGCAGGGGTGCGAGGCGCAGGCGGGGGTTTATCGGTTGGCCCCCTTATCAAGCCGATAAAAACAAAAAAGCCAACTACAACACTGAACTGGCTTTCGCCGCCTAACCAGGCGGACGAACGAGTCCCCGTCATCTCCCGGTAGCGGGCTCGTTAAACCATCCAAAGGGTGACTTCGGTCTGCCGGCGGATGGGACGGGATGGGCTGCCGCGATGCCTCCTGACGGCAGCCGAGACTGGGAGGCACGTCCTCGATCAGGGTCGTCCGGCCCCCTGCAGAGGTCACGGAATCCGGACCAAGCCTGTAACGACCCTCCATACCTCGCTTCTTGGACGCGGGTTCAACTCCCGCCACCTCCACCAGAAAAGTGCTGAAAGTGGGCAACTTGTCTGCCAATTACGAATGGCAAACACAGAAAAAACACAAAAAGCACTTCGATCGATTCCAGGGCCACTCTAAGAGTGGCCCTTGGCGTTTGGGGGCGGTGGCCTTGAGGGGGCAGATCAGATGGCGTTGTTCGGCTCTTCGACCGTCCCGGGCGGATTGCCTATCACTTTCAATCGCGGTCGCCTAAGGGGCAACAGGGCCGCCCGGGCGAAGCAGGTTGGGGTACCCCTAAATCGATGGGGCCACGCCCGCCCGGGCGCCACGGGACGGCCGCCCCCTGCGACGGACGGATAGGGCCGTTTGGATTGGATCCTCGGAAGCCGGTGCATTCCCCTCAACCCAGCCAAGGCGCCTGGCCAACCGGAGGCCTTGATAAAAATGCCTAGGCTGAAGAGTCTGGAACCAGGCGGCGACTTCTGTTGTTGTTTGGATGGCGAAGCCCATGAGCGTGCGGTGGCCGGGCTGGTGAACTGTATCGAGGCGGATCCAATGGGCTGGGCCGAAGGGCAGGATGCAGTGCAGGCCTCCGTCCTGGGCCTCGACTTGCACGGCAGGCGAGGACGCCGAGTCGGCCTTGGGCCGTCCATCAAGCCGGATGATTTGCGACAGGAAATCCTCCCAGGCCTTCAGCGGCACCTTTGAGAGGCCATGGAAGGCCAGTCGGGTCGCAACGGCACCTTGAAGGCCGAACTGGACGATGTTTGCGACCTCCAGGGAGACACCCTGCGCCTTGGCACGCTGCTTAAGTGCCTTCTCTGCGGCTTTGGCGATCAGCTTGGCGGGATCCCGCAACATGCGGACAATCAATGCCTCGGCCTCAATTCCGGGGAGTTGTTCCAGGCTCCTGAGCGCAGAACGGCGGATGTTCATGTTGGCCTCGTCCTCGCTGAACTTCTCGAGCGTCGGCAAGAGGTCGGGAGTCGGGTCCCTTTCCAGCCCGTAGGCGACCTGCTTCCGCACCAACGGGGCGGGGTCCCCGGCATTGGCGAGAAGGATCTGGCGGAGGTCGGCACATGCCCGGTTCTGGAGTAGGCTCAGGGCCTCGGCCCGGATGGATGGGTCGGGGTCCGCTGTGGCCGATCGCACGATAACGGTGACCTCGGGAGTCGGATTCGCGCCTAGGGAGTTCAGGGCCTTGAACCGAACGGAAGCATCTGGATCCCGGGCCAGTCGAAGGAGGTAAGGAAAGGATATGGTTGGGTTCTCCCAATGCAGCCAAGCGGCAAGGCTGCTCCGCACCAGGGGCGATGAGTCTTCGACGAAGCCCAAGAATTCCGTGGCCGTAGGGGGGGTGTCCTGCTCCTCGATGCTCTGCAGGGCGTCCATGGCCTGGGCACGGACTTCGCCGATAGGGTCCCGGGTGAGGGCTAGCAGGGAGGCCCGGGAGGCCTCATCGTCGAACAGATACAAGCCCGTCGCGGCGTGGGCACGGACCGTCGGATCTGTGTCTTCCGCCAGTGCCTGCTTAAGCCGGCCCGTTTCGGGCAGGTCGTCCCACTTCAGGTCGTCGGCGACCCTCGCCCGGACCTTCGGGTTGTCGTCCTTGATTAGCGTCCAGAGAGCCTTCTCCGCCTCACGCGAACCACCCAGGTGCAAGCGGACCAGAGCAGCCGCCCCGGCGAAGCGCAGGGCGGCCTCTGGGTCCGCCGCTAGGCGCTTGGCGCATTGCATGGCCTGAGCCTTGTCCTCATGCTCCCCGAGGAAATGGCCAATGGCACCTGCTCGCTCGGAAAAGGGGGCGGCCTCCAGGTTTCGCAGGTATTGATCCTGGGGCGACTCGGGAGGCCTGGCGGGCTGCTGGATATACACGGTGCGATGTCCCCAGGCCACACGTCACCTCCAGGCCCATGTTAATGCTTCGCCAAGCCGGGTGCCCTTAGGCAAATTCGTTTCCAAGGTTTCATTCCTTTCGAGTTCCCTTTAACCTTGTTCGAGTCAACATCGAGGACTTTAACTCGGGTAATTCACATTGAAGCCCAATCTCTTTGACTATCCTGTTTAAGCGGAAGATATTGATCCAAACGCTTTCTCCAGTTAGGTTTTTATCGAAATGCTCCATGGCATGTCGGAGGAGCGGCCTCATTGGCCCAGGGATTGGAATTTGCCTTAACCGGCCTATTCCGTCTGCGTGAATGTATTTCCAAGTTTGAGGGTCGACCTTCGCTAAGGCAAACGCTGAGGCCTCTGCTGGGTTCAGCCCTAGTAGGGCCAGGGCACGAATTGCGATGCGGACCTTCAGGTCGGACCGAAACGTCTTGTCCGTCTCCAGGAGGATGCATTCAAGTTCTTTCGATGAAAGCACCGATCGCGCCTGCGAGACTCGGATGGCACGACCAAGCGCCAGGTATGGGGTAGTTCGAAATTTATGCCGAACGGCAAAACTCATCAGGCTGTTGAACTCTTCCTTAATCCGGTTACCGTTCTGGCTCTCAGGGCGTCCGTCGAGGTAACGGTCCATTTGTGCCTGGAAATCATCGTGTGTAACGGCATTGATATCTTGTCCAAGAAAGTGGTGGTTTAGGTGCTTTTTTAACAGAGGTACACCTTTGTCGCGACCAGACCCTTCCCAGGTCATTTTATGTTTCATGATTACATCTAAAACCGAATAATTGGCCATTTGTGTCTCCTCTGTTTTCTTGAAAGGGGGTCGCATGGATGCGGCCCCCCTCAAGCAATCCCTGATTAAGGCTGTGCCTTATCGCCGAATGCCATCGCCCCTCTTAAGGCCGTTGATTGCCTTCCGCTGGACCAAAGCAATCTCTTTGGGATCGGTAGAAATATAATGCCTTGCGACATCAATTGTTTTCCAACCCATAGCTTGCATTAGTAGAAAGGGATCAGCGCCATGACGGATCAACATGGTTGCGCACGTTCGGCGGAGCGCGTGCCATGCCATCTTTGGAGAAATCCCCACAGCATCTGCAGCCTCCTTAAAGGCAGTCATGCACCACCTGTAGCTGCGCTTTTTCCCTGTGCCTGAGTGAAGAATGAATCCTGGTTTATCAAGATCTGGAAGATAGACAAGGAATTCTTTGACCTCGTCTGGGATTGGGAGATTGTAAGTTTCCCCATTTTTGGTTAGGCCGGTGTTGAAGACCGTCAATTCAGCATTGAATTGTTCTTTGCAAAGATTACGAGCATTATCGGTCCGAACCCCGCAAAAGCTGAGAACCCGAATGTAGGTCATGGCATAAATGTCGTAACCAACTCGCTGATCGAATTCATCAATCAATTGCCAGACTTTATCGAATGGCACAATTTCGGGATTGCTTTGAACACGTTGAGGAATCACAGGCATGCGCGGAATAGAAGTCACCTTTTCTGCTTTAAGTAGCCAGTGGAAAACGGTGTTGAGATCGATGAGAAAGTTTCGCAGACCCGTTTTGGCATGAGGGCCATTCCTGGACGCCCCCTCTAGCCACTTCTTGATCAATTCATTAAGTTCTTCTCGCGTGATTTTCCTCACCAGTTTCTTTCCAACGTGAGGGAGGATCCAACGGTTAAAGGATGCAAGGACTTTTCCGATGCGGTGCGGATTTGGTCCTTTCTGGTTCTCAAATTCATCCGGAGCCCCAGTCGCCCAAAGTGCCAGCCCATCTTCCAGGGTCAAGTTTGGATTAGCGCCAGATTTATTCACCTGGCCCAATTCCTTTTTGAAATTATAGAGCCAGGTTTCTGCATTACGAAAGTTGCTTTCCTCCGTGTTAATGATCGGGCTTTGCTTTCCGATGCGCACATGGGCGAACCAAGTCTGTGTTTTTTCGCACCAGCCAAGGCCTTTGTTGTAGTGAATTTTCTCCCTTTTCTCGGGCGCAATAGGGTTAACAACCTCCTTTGAGGAAGCCTTGGATACCTTTTTATCCACGCCGGTTTTAGTCGAAGGTTGAAGATTCTTGGTGATCTTGATCGCGTCAGCCAGCGGTCCATTCTGCAAGATGGAGAGGGTCTTTTTCGTCATGGTATTACCTTTCAAGTGATGAGTTAGTAGAGGGGCTCCCACCTCCCACGACGGGAGGGACGGGT